>Ga0326726_10000336_pt1 | contig 44610 bp, 62 predicted proteins | sample MHFenrmetagenome_2_FD_207603 | JGI IMG/M metagenome (GOLD analysis project Ga0326726, IMG submission 207603) | Lab enriched peat soil microbial communities from Michigan Hollow, Ithaca, NY, United States - MHF15MN | ecosystem: Environmental > Terrestrial > Soil > Wetlands > Peat | place: USA... | reverse complement strand
AAGCCCGGCAGCATCACCCCGCATACCAAGTTCACTGCGAAAGTGTACGTGCTGAAGAAGGAAGAGGGTGGGCGGCACAGTGCATTCTTCAATGGGTACCGCCCGCAATTCTACATCCGCACCATGGATGTGACCGGCGACGTGGAACTGCCCGCAGGCGTGGAAATGGTCCTGCCGGGAGACAACGTCGACCTGACCGTGACCCTGATCGTCCCGGTGGCCCTCGAGCAAGGATCCAAGTTCGCCATCCGCGAAGGCGGCCTGACCGTCGGCGCGGGCGTCATCACTAAAATCATCGAATAGGGAATGATATGACCAAACAGAAAATCCGCATCCGCCTTAAAGCATACGATCATCGTGTCCTCGACCAGTCTGCCAAGCGGATTGTCGAAACGGCCGAGCGCTCTGGTGCCCATGTAGTTGGCCCGGTACCCTTGCCAACTAAGATAGAACGGTTTACAATACGCCGCTCGACTTTCATTGACAAAGACTCGCATGAGCATTTTGAAATCCGCACGCATAATCGCCTGATCGATGTACTTGATCCAGATTCCAAGACGATTGATATGCTTATGCGGCTGAACCTGCCAGCGGGTGTGGATATCGAGATAAAAATCTAATAATGTCATTTTATCTAGCAAGGTGAACCGAAAAATTAATCGGACGAGTTAGACAAAAAGGCAGCGCAAGAACGGTTCTGTTCGTAGGCCCCACTACCCTGTGTGCCGCGGCAGGCCGATTGACTGTGTTGCGACAGAGATGATGCAGCCAAGCCCGGCTGACAGTCTCAACAATATATTTGAAGGAGAAAACCGAGCATGTTTAAAGGGCTGATTGGCAAGAAGATCGGCATGACCCAGATCTTCGATGAGACCGGTGCAGCATTACCGGTAACCCTGATCGAAGCTGGGCCTTGTTACGTCACGCAGGTACGCCTTCCGGAAAGTGAAGGCTACGCAGCGGTGCAACTCGGATTCCAAGAGATAAAACCCAAGCGACTGACCTCTGGTGAGTTGGGACATCTCAAGAAAAACGAATTGCCGCCACTGCGTTTTTTACGCGAATTTCGCAGCAAGGATTCTGAATACAAGATTGGTGATAAAGTCACGGTTACCGTATTCGGTATCGGCGAGCGCGTGGATGTCATCGGTACCAGTAAAGGTAAGGGGTTTGCTGGTGTGGTCAAGCGATACCACTTCGCTGGTGGCCCGAAAACGCATGGTGCCTCAGACCGCTTACGCGCGCCAGGCTCGAACTCCTCTACGACAACCCCTGGTCGCGTATATAAGGGATCTCGCCGTGCTGGTCATATGGGTCATGAGCGCGTAACCGCCACAGGCCTCAAGGTGGTTTTAGTGGACGCAGAGCGAAACCTTCTCGGGGTTACCGGTGCCATCCCCGGGTCCAAAGGCGGCCTGGTTGTGGTCCAGGAAGCGCGCAAGCAATAGCACGGATGATGGGAGTAATGGTTCTATGAAAGCTGACGTGGTTAATATGAAGGGCGAAAAGGTCAAGACAGTTGAACTTCCAGCTGAGATCTTTGAAGCCCCGGTAAATATCGATCTGATGCACCAAGCCTACATACAGCAGATGGCAAATGCCCGCCTGGGCACTCACAGTACAAAGACAAGGAGCGAGGTCTCTGGAGGTGGTAAAAAGCCCTGGAAACAAAAGGGGACCGGTCGCGCCCGACAGGGATCCACGCGCGCTCCACAATGGGTGCATGGTGGCAAGATCCATACTCCGCACCCTCATAAATACACTCAACACATGCCCCTTAAAATGCGCCGGGCTGCTCTCCGATCTGCATTGACAGCCAAAGCAGCGGACGCAGGTCTTGTGATAGTGGATGAATTTATTCTGCCCGAACCAAAGACACGATTAATGGCCCAGGCTCTGAATGTTCTTGTTGGAGATGCCACCGTCCTGATCCTGGTAACAGATAAGGACACTGAGTACGATGTTGTCGCTCGTTCAACAAATAATTTGCCGGATGCTAGGCTCCTGATGGCTAACTATTTGAATATTCGGGATCTGCTTGGATACGATAAACTCGTCATGCCGCTCAAGGCATTGGACGTTTTGAAGTCGATTCTGGTGTAGGAGGGCAGCATGATAACGATATATGATGTGCTTCGCCGCCCGCTTGTTACCGAGAAGTCGAACTATCAAACAGGCAAACTTCACCAATACTCCTTCGAAGTGGCTCCTGATGCCACTCGTACTTTGGTAAAAGATGCCGTTGAAACATTGTTCGACGTAAAGGTCACGCGTGTAAATATTTTAAATACGGCTGGTAAACGTAGCCGTCGTCGCAACCGCCGCTTGATGATCCGGGATGCCGGCTTTAAGAAAGCAGTTGTTACTCTTGCCGAGGGAAGCACCCTCGAGTTTCTTGAAGGGGTGAAGTAATGGCTGTAAAAAAGTATAAACCTACTACACCCGGTCAGAGGGGTATGACCGGATATACGTTCGAAGAGATCACCAAGTCCACCCCTGAGCGAAGCTTAATCATTCATCCTCGTGGACATGGAGGACGGGATAACACCGGCCGAATCACCGTCCGCCATCGTGGCGGTGGAAATCGACGCTATGTTCGCATTTTGGATTTCAAGCGCGACAAACAAAACATCCCGGCCAGGGTTGCAGCGATAGAATATGATCCAAATCGGACTGCCCGGCTGGCCCTGTTAAATTATGCCGATGGTGAGAAACGTTATATTGTGGCTCCGCTAGGGATCAAGGTTGGAGATACGCTCCTTTCAGGACCTCAAGCTGAGATCCGTCCTGGAAACAATCTGCCGCTCTCGAACATCCCGGTTGGTACCCTGGTTCATAATGTGGAACTAAAGCCAGGCAAGGGAGGACAACTCGTCCGCTCTGCCGGTGGGTCGGCACAGGTGCTGGCTAAAGAGGGCGAGTATGCCCAAATCCGTCTACCGTCGGGTGAGGTGCGCCTAGTAAGCCAGGTATGTTTCGCCACGATTGGGCAGGTAGGTAATTTGGACCACAATAATATCAAGCTCGGTAAAGCTGGTCGTAAACGGCATATGGGTATTCGTCCAACCGTGCGGGGTACCGCAATGTCGCCACGAGATCATCCTCATGGTGGTGGTGAAGGCCGGCAGCCCACTGGCATGCCCGGTCCGAAAACACCTTGGGGCAGACCAGCCCGTGGTTACAAGACCCGTCGGAACAAGACGACGGACAAGTACATCGTGCGCCACCGCAGCAAGTCCAGCCGCTAAGGCGCTGAGAATTAGCGAGGTTTGTAAATATGTCTCGTTCATTGAAAAAAGGGCCATACATTGCCCCTAAATTGCTGAAAAAGATTGAAGCGATGAACCAAAAAGGTGAGAAAAAGGTCATCCGCACTTGGAGTCGTGCGAGTGTCATATTCCCCCAGATGGTTGGACACACAATCGCGATTCACGACGGTCGTCGACATGTTCCGATCTATATTACGGAAAATATGGTCGGTCATCGTTTGGGTGAATTTGCGCCGACCCGGTTATTCCGCGGCCACATGGCGGCTGAGAAGTCGTCTAAGGCGGCGTAGGAGTAAAGAGATGACTCATGATATTCGTGCGCAATTACGTTACCTGACGATCTCAGCTCAAAAAGTCCGCCTGGTTGTTGACCTGGTGCGCGGGAAAAATGCTGTGCAAGCCATGGAAATTCTACGTTTCGCACCCCAAAATGCTGCCCAACCGGTGGGAAAATTGCTTGCGTCAGCCGTTGCCAATGCTGAGGAGAACTTCGGGGTGAGCCGGGACGATCTGTTTGTAGCTAAAATCTTTGCCGACGAAGCACCCACTCGGAAATGGCGACGTTTCGGTGCACGCGGTCGCTTCAAGCCGGTCCTACGGCGTACATCGCACGTGACAATTGTCCTGCAAGATAGGGAAGCCACTTAACCGGCAAGAAAAAGACGAAGGAGATCTTATGGGTCGAAAAGTACATCCGATTGGATTTCGCTTGAATGTCAATCAGGATTGGCGGGGTCGCTGGTTCGCTGAAGGTGCTCAATACCGCGAGCAATTAACGCAGGACTTTGCCATTCGCGACATGCTCTATAAAGAATCGGGCAGAGCGGGTGTCTCTAGGATAGACGTTGAACGATATCCCGGGAAATTGAAAGTTGCAGTCTTTACAGCGAAACCTGGGATCCTGATCGGTCGAAAAGGTGAGGGCATAAAGAAAGTTCGTATAGCCCTTGAGGGGTTGACCGGTAAGAAAGTGGACTTGGATATTAAGGAAATTAAATTTCCTGACTGCGATGCTTATTTGGTTGCCCATAATATTGGAGATCAATTGGAACGCCGCATAAGTTATCGACGTGCAATGAAACGTGCCATCCAGCAGGCGATGCGGCAGGGTGCACAAGGAATCAAAATAGAGGTTGGTGGGCGTCTGGCAGGTGCAGAAATGGCCCGCACAGTATGGTTAAGAGACGGCCGCGTTCCGCTGCAAACTCTACGGGCAGATATTGATTTTGCTCGTGCTGAGGCTGCAACAACTTATGGTCGGATTGGTATCAAAGTCTGGGTTTATCACGGTGAAATGAAGACCGAAGTAGAAGAAAAAGTCGAGACTACCGAAGGCGTATACGTTAGTGAGTAGGCCAGGCGTAAGTGAATTGAGGTAGATGCTATGTTAATGCCAAAACGTGTGAAGTACCGCAAGCAAATGCGCGGTCGTATGAAGGGAAAGGAATCGCGCGGCGTTGAGATTTCCTTCGGGGATTACGGTCTTTTAGCGATGGAGCCGGGGTGGGTGACCGCCCGTCAAATCGAAGCTGCCCGTCGCGCCCTTGTCCATGCCATGAAGCGTCGAGGCAAGGTCTGGATCCGCATCTTCCCCGATAAACCTTACACACAAAAACCTCCGGAAACCCGCATGGGTAAAGGCAAGGGCAACGTGGAGTATTGGGTTGCAGTTGTTAAACCAGGGCGTGTAATGTTCGAAATTGGTGGTTTGGACGAAGCGGCTGCTCGCGAAGCACTGGGCTTGGCCAGGCATAAATTTGCCATCAAAACCAAGATCATTGCCCGTACAGATATTGCTTCGGGAGAGTAGCCATGAAAACCGAAGAGATTCGCAAAATGTCGGTGGAAGAAATGCAAGGCAAAATCGCGGATATGCGGGAGGAGTTGATGAAACTCCGTTTTCAGCAGGTGACTGGTCAATTAACAGATACAAGCCACCTGCGCTTGTTGCGTCGCGATATCGCCCGCATGGAGACGATATATACTGAACGTTCCCGGACGACCGTACAGGAAGGTGTAGCATGAATGATCGCCGTCGAATTACTGGTGTGGTAACCAGTAATAAAATGACCAAAACCGTTGTAGTAGAGATTGGCCGAACATTCAGGCACCCTCTCTATCGCAAGGTGGTACATCTGACTAAGCGGGTAAAAGCACATGATGAACTAGGTTGCCAAATGGGAGACCAGGTTCAGATCGTGGAGAGCCGTCCGCTTTCACGAGATAAGCGCTGGGTAGTCGAGTCCATCATTAAACATGAAATCCGTTCAGCTGAAACAACCTTAACCGAAGTCGTGACTGTGCCTGAAGTCGAAGCTCCAGAAATCGGAGAATCTCCTGTGGAGGCACAGCAATGATTCAACACGAGTCTCGGTTGAAAATTGCAGATAATACCGGTGCCCGCGAAATACTGGTTATCCATGTTATGGGTGGATCGACTAGAAGGTATGGAGCGATTGGTGACATTGTGGTTGGGGCGGTCCAATCGGCAACCCCGCAAGGGTCAATCAAAAAATCTGAGATTGTCAAAGCCGTGATTGTCCGTTGTTCCAAAGAATGGCGTCGCGAAGATGGGTCCTATATCCGGTTTGATGATAATGCTGCCGTCATCCTGGATGCTGATGGTCAAAACCCGAAGGGCAGTCGTATCTTTGGCCCGGTTGCAAGGGAATTGCGCGAGAAGGGCTTTATGAAGATTGTATCCCTGGCCCCTGAAGTGCTTTAGGCCAGGTGAGGAGCGAACGATGAGAGTCAAGATCAGAAAAGGGGATACCGTTGAAATCATCAGCGGGAAACTTGAAGAAAAAGGTAAACGTGGCGAAGTCATAAAAGTTTTACCAGACGAACACCGGTTAGTGGTGCAGGGTGTAAATGTTCATACTAAACACCAGCGTCAGGTTCAGACCCAGGGCAGAACCATTAACCCTGGGCGGATCAAATTCGAAGCACCACTCGATATCTCGAATGTTATGCTTGTTTGCCCAAAGTGCAATGAACCGAGCCGTGTCAGGGTCCAGCGCGACGATGACGGAGCGCACCGCGTCTGCAAAAATTGCCAGGCGTTGATCGATTAACCGCCAGTGGAGCAATAATTTATGAATAGAATGCAGGAAAAATACCAGAAAGAAGTTGTTGCAGCTCTCCGCAAAGCATTTATGTATAAAAATATCATGCAGGTACCGCATATCGAAAAGATCGTGGTTAATATAGGTCTGGGCGGTGAAGCGATGGATAATCCGAAAATGCTTGAAGCGGCGATGGGCGATATGATGATCATAACCGGACAAAAACCAGTAATGACCAAGGCTCGTAAAAGTATTGCCAACTTTAAATTGCGCGAAGGGAGAGTTATCGGCACAAAGGTGACTTTGCGAGGCGCCAAGATGTGGGCATTCCTGGACCGGCTGGTTAATACTGCCCTGCCGCGCGTGCGCGACTTTCGCGGCATTTCCCCCGAAGCATTTGATGGTCGCGGAAATTATACGCTTGGTTTACGTGACCAGTTGATCTTTCCGGAGATTGAATACGACAAGATTGATAAGGTTAGAGGCATGGAGGTCACAATAGTGACCACAGCCAAATCTGACGACCATGCACGGTTAATGTTGCAACTGCTGGGCATGCCGTTCAAGAAGGAAGCATAACTATGGCAAGCACTTGTATGAAGTATCGTGAAATGCGCCGAAAGTATTCCAATCAAGTCCGCCATCGCTGCTCGCGGTGCGGTCGTCCGCGCGGTTATATTCGGCGTTTTGGTCTTTGCCGGATTTGTTTCCGGGAATACGCACTGGAAGGGAAAATCCCTGGCGTCATGAAGTCGTCATGGTAGCCGGGTGGAGGTAAGTAATGAGCATGACTGATCCAATTGCAGATATGTTGACCCGCATCCGCAATGCAGTGATGAGTGGTCAGGCCCTGACAGCTATGCCGCTTTCAAAGGTCAAGGTGGAAATTGCCAAGATCTTGAAAGAAGAAGGGTATCTGGAAAATTTTGAAGTTGCCGATGGCGAACGCCCCAGCCAGAAGGTTCTGCGTTTGAAGATCAAGTATATTGGAGAGCGCCGAGAGCGCAAACCGGTCCTTACCGGTTTGGAGCGCGTGAGCCGTCCTGGTCGGCGGATCTATACAAAGAAACAAGAGATTCCCTGGGTACTTTCGGGCATTGGCGTCGCCATTCTGTCCACCCCCAAAGGCATCATGACTGGTCAGAGAGCACGCCAGTTGGGGGTGGGCGGTGAGATCCTCTGCAAAGTTTGGTAGAAGAGGAGGTAAATAAAGTGTCTCGAGTTGGACGAATGCCAGTAGTTATCCCGGCCGGAGTGCACATCGAACTTAATGGTTCGAGCGTAAGCGTGAAAGGCCCCAAAGGCGAACTGAAACGCACATTCTCACCATTGGTGGGAATTACCATGGAAAATGGTCAAATTGTTATCACCCGCAATACTGATGTGCCTGCTGAGCGAGCATTGCATGGGACCACCCGGGCTGTACTTGCTAATATGGTGCACGGTGTCAGTTCAGGTTTTGAACGTGTCTTGGAAATCGAAGGTGTGGGTTACCGGGCAGAGATGAATGGCAAAAACCTGGTTTTATATATGGGTTACTCACACCCGGTAGAAATGGAACCACCTTCTGGAATTTCATTTGACGTGGAACAGAAAACCCGCCTGGTGTTTGTGCGCGGTTTTGACAAGGAACTGGTCGGCCAAACAGCCGCAAACGTCCGTAATGTCCGCCCGCCCGAACCATATCATGGTAAGGGATTGCATTATCAGGGTGAGAAGATCCGACGCAAAGCTGGAAAAGCCGGAAAGGCGGCGGCATAACCTATGGCACATAATTCACGTTCTGATGCACGCGTCCGCCGGCACACACGGGTACGCAAGAATGTGCTGGGGACTGCGCAAAGACCCCGGTTGAATGTCTTCCGAAGTCTTTCTGAAATCTACGCTCAAGTGATTGATGATCACATTGGGAATACCATTGTTTCCGCTTCGACCATTGACGAAGAATTGCGCAGCAAAATGAAAGGCCTGAAAAAATCCGAACAGGCGAAATTGGTTGGCAAAGCAGTCGCTGAACGCGCGCGTGTAAAAGGGGTGAAGGCGGTTGTCTTTGACCGCGGTGGTTTCAAGTATAGCGGCCGGGTAAAAGCCCTAGCCGATGGCGCCCGTGAAGGCGGCCTTGAATTCTAAGGCTTGATTGGAGAACGCTATATGTTGGATTACAAAGTAAGAGAAGCAGAACAGCAAGCAGAATCACTGGACGAGCGCGTAATAGAAATTGCCCGTGTGGCCAAAGTTGTTAAAGGTGGTCGCCGGTTCCAATTCCGCGTGACCTTAATCATGGGTGATAACCATGGCAAAGTTGGTATGGGAGTCGGTAAGGCAAATGCAGTGCCGGATGCGATGCGCAAGGCGACGGATCGTGCGCGCAAGAATATGCACCCGATTTTTCTTTCCGGAACGACCATCCCGCACGAAACTACCGGGAAGGTAGGGGGGGCGATCATCCTGCTCAAGCCGGCTTCTCCAGGTACAGGTGTGATCGCGGGTGGTGGAGTACGCGCAGTCCTTGAAGCAGTGGGTATTCACGATATCCTGACCAAGTCATTAGGTTCTTCAAATGTACTGAACATTGTTCAGGCAACAATGCAAGCGCTTGAAGCGCTCAAGTCGCCAAAGGAAGAGGCCAACCGGCGTGGTAAGCCAGTTGAAGAACTGTTGCCCTATTGGGAAAGGAAAAAGCGACATGGTTAAAAACGCCGAGGGTAAAACCATAAAAATTACATTGGTTCGCAGTCCAATTGGTTTCCCGATGCCTCAAAAAGCCACCTTGCAGGCATTGGGCCTTCGCCATCTCAACCAGACAGTGGAACACAAAGACTCACCCGCCATGCGTGGTATGTTGGTGAAAGTTATCCACTTGATTCGTGTTGAAGAATAGGAACGAAGATGAAACTGAACGATCTCAAACCCAATCCAGGGTCCAAAAAGAACCGAAAACGCGTCGGGCACGGTATTTCTGCCGGCCAAGGAAAAACTGCTGGCCGCGGTACGAAAGGTCAGAAATCCCGCACAGGTTTTGGTGGGCACTTAGCTCGACAAGGTGGTGCTTTGCCATTCTATCGCCGTCTACCATTTATCCGTGGCAAGGGTTTTACTCCGCCCACTGAAGTTGAATTTAATGAAGTCAACCTCGACCAGTTATCTTCATTCAAAGCCAACTCTGAAGTAACACCGACAACGTTGGATCAGGCACGTTTGATCCGGGATCCGCGCAACCCTGTTGCGTTGATGGGGCGCGGTGAAATTAAGGTTCCCTTAAAGGTGCACGTGGACCGTGTGACCAGGAGTGCCAAGGCCAAAATAGAGGCCGCTGGTGGTACGGTGGAGTTGGTTGGATAACTCGTTTTTACGAGGAGCCTAATTATGAAAAACCCATTTTCGGGTGTGCGATACCTCTGGAAGTCACAGGATATCCGTCGCAAATTAATCGTAACACTGATCATTCTGATTATCTTCCGGTTGGCCGCTAATGTACCTGTGCCGGGGATTAATGGTGCTGCACTCAAGTCGTTGATGTCGAACCTGAGTAATACAGGGTCATTTTTTTCTTTTCTCGACCTGCTGTCGGGCGGCACGGTATCGCACTTCTCCTTGTTGTCCATGGGTGTCTACCCTTACATTACAGCTCAGATCATCCTCCAATTGCTTACCCCTATCTTCCCTGCGCTCCAAAGGAAAATGGAAGAAGATCCCCGTGAGGCTCGCAAGTGGCAGGAAAAGTGGACTTACTACCTGGCTGTCCCCATGGCTACACTTTCCGCTCTTGGTCAGATAAATATATTCAACTCCTATTCAGCCCAGAGCGGTGGAGCTGCAATTGTTCCATTTGGGTTCACAAGTGCACTCTGGCTTCCCTCTCTTACTGTTTTAATTACAATGATCGGCGGAACGATGTTCGCCATCTGGTTAGGCGAATTGATCTCTGAATATGGCATTCGCGGCCAGGGACTTTCCCTGATTATTTTTGCCGGGATCGTGGCGCGAATACCCTCTCAGTTCGGTACACTCCTGGCGGATAAGCAGCATGGTTGGATCCTGGTGCTAGCGATGGTTGTTGTCATGGTGGCGGTAATATATGCCATCGTTTTCGTACAACAAGGGCGCAGGAATGTTCCCGTCATGTATCCAGGTCGCCGGGTTGGCAACCGAATGTCCATGCCGGTCAAAGGAACGCTCCCATTGATGGTTAACCTAGCGGGCATGATCCCGCTCATATTTGCAAGCGCTATCCTTCAGTTCCCCGCAATAATTTCAAGTTACTTTACCAGTTCGAAGATTGCCTGGGTGGCAAATTTTGCATCAGGCACACAGACCACCTTTAATCCAAATTCATGGGTCTACCAGTTGCTCTATTTCCTGATGGTGGTGGTTTTTACCTTCTTCTACACTGATGTGATGTTCTCCCAGCAAAATTATGGGGAGAACTTGAAGAAGGTTGGTGCGCAAATTCCAGGAATCAACCGAGGCTCTCCCACTCAGAAATACCTGACCAAGGTTCAGCGTCGTATTACGCTACCAGGCGCATTGTTCCTGGGTTTGGTAGCTGTGTTGGGATATATCATCAACCTGATTCTTAAGGCGGTGGGAATCGGTGCAGCGTTGTCATCCACATCAATATTCCTGGTCTCCTCGGCTGGTTTGCTTATTGTTGTGGGTGTTGTTCGGGATACATTCCTGAATATTGACGCGGAATTAAAACTTCACGGCTATGATGATGCCCAGTTGGTGAAATAGGTTAATGCATGCCCACTTACATTGTTCTTCTCGGACCTCCCGGCGTTGGTAAAGGTACTCAGGCAGAACTCATATCTGAGGCAACCGGTCTGCCTCATATTTCGTCGGGTGATCTTTTTCGAGAGAACATTAAGAACGAAAGCGAACTCGGAAAACTTGCACAGTCATTTATGAATAAAGGGGAGCTGGTTCCTGACGATGTCACTATCAGCATGATCAGAGCCCGACTTTCCCGCCCGGATTGTAAAGAAGGTGCCCTTCTGGATGGGTTTCCACGCACCACCGTTCAGGCTGATTCCCTGGCAAGCTTATTGAACGAATTCAATGGTAAGGTGAATTTCGTGCCTTATATCACTGCCTCCGAAGCCACCCTGATAGATCGTCTCAGTGGACGCTGGACCTGTAAAGCCCAAGGACATATATTTCACGAGAAGTACAACCCTCCCCAAAAACCAGGTGTGTGTGATTATGACAGTTCGCAACTTTATCAGCGTGATGATGACAAAGCTGAGACAGTAATAAGGCGTATCCAGGTCTATTTTTCACAAACCGCACCGTTGATTACTTACTTCAAGGAACGCGGACTTATATTTGAGATTGACGGGACCCAACCGATCGAAAATGTGACGGCAGCATTAATGGCTGTCTTTAGGAAGCATGCATGACCTGGGATCGCGATATTAGTATTAAAAACGCAGCTGAAATCGCACTCATGCGTGAAGCTGGACAACTAAATGCGAATGTGTTGGCAGGAGTTCGAGAACTTTTACAACCTGGCGTTACCACCGCAGACCTCAACGCAGCTGCTGAGGATATTCTGCAGAAACACGGTGCCTATTCACCATTCAAGAACTATGGTTCTCCGCCATTTCCTGCTTCCATCTGCGTGAGTATTAATGAGCAACTCGTCCATGGGATCCCTGGGAGTCGCAAGCTCCAGGAAGGGGATATTGTCTCTGTGGATTGCGGAACGGTTCTTGAAGGGTTCGTCGGCGACTCGGCTTTTACGGCTGGAGTAGGAAAAATCTCCCCATTAGCCGGGAAGTTAATTGAAGTAACTGAGCAGGCATTATCTGTTGGTATCGCCATGATGCGCGCTGGGAATAAAACGGGTGACGTTTCTGCTGCCATCCAGCAATACGTGGAGGCGCAAGGATTTCATGTGGTCCGTGAATATACCGGACACGGTGTGGGCAGAAAAATGCACGAGGGGCCTCAGGTACCGAATTATGGCACCCCTGGGACCGGGAGCTTGTTAAAACCCGGTATGACAATAGCCCTTGAACCGATGGTGCTTGTCGGTACCCACCGAACCCGCGTACTTTCCAACCGGTGGACGGTTGTCTCTGCTGATGGCTCACTGACGGCTCATCAGGAGCATTCAGTGGCTGTTACGGAAGGCGACCCCCTTATCCTGACTGTTCCGTGACCCTGCAAGATATCAATCAAACTGGACGGATGAGGATTGAGCAAGTATAATTCAACCTTTGGCTGAGCTACTATATGCAAGGAGAAAGCAATCATGAAAGTAAGTCCATCCATTCGCAAGCGCTGTGCGAAGTGCAAAATTGTCAAGCGCAAAGGCAGATTGTTTATCATCTGCGAAAATCCGAAACACAAACAGCGTCAAGGATAGGATAAGGATATATGGCAAGAATTGAAGGTGTTGACCTGCCGCGCAATAAGCGTGTCGAAGTTGGCTTGAATTACCTTTTCGGAATAGGACCTGCACGTTCGCGCGAGATTTTATCTGCGACCAAAATTTCCCCGGATACGCGAGTTAAAGACCTGACCGAATCCGAAGTTGCAGCCATCCGTGATTACATAAATAAGAATTGGAAAGTCGAGGGCGACCTCCGCCGGCAGGAGCAGCTGAATATCAAGCGCCTGGTGGAAATAGGCTGCTACCGCGGCCTGCGTCATCGTCGAAATCTGCCCGTGCACGGGCAGCGCACCCGCACGAATGCCCGCACCCGCAAAGGTATTAAAAAGACTGTTGCTGGGCGAGGACGCCGCAAGGGCGGGAAGAAGTAATCCGGATTTAGGAATTAGAGAGGTATTATGGCTCAGACAGTACGATCTGCACGCCGTTCCAGCGGCGCAAAAAAAGGGAAGCGGACGCTATCTTCTGGACAAGTTCATGTTTTTGCATCTTTTAACAATACGATTGTGACCGTGACCGATCCGGACGGCAACACCCTCTGCTGGGGAAGTGCTGGTTCCGTAGGTTTCAAAGGCTCCCGGAAGAGCACACCCTTCGCAGCCCGTCTGGCAGCTGAGCAAGCAATCAAGGCTGCCCAAGCCATGGGCGTCCAAGAAGTGGATGTCATCGTCACTGGTCCTGGTCCCGGTCGGGAGAATGCCATTCGGGCTGTCCAGGCAATGGGACTTAAGGTTAAATCGATCGCAGATGTCACTCCGGTGCCGCATAATGGTTGCCGACCACCGAAAAAGCGTCGTGTTTAGTTTTGGTGAAAAAGGATAGGAAGTATGGCGAAATATACTGGTCCGGCCTGTAAACTGTGCAGGCGCGAAGGTGAAAAATTGTTTCTTAAGGGAGAGAGATGCTATTCTCCCAAATGTGCATTCGAACGTCGCAGTTTTGTCCCTGGTCAGCACGGTCCTACCGGCAGCCGGGGCAGCCGTGGAGGTCGAGGCGGTACTGGGCGTGAATCCGATTACGCCAAGCAATTGCGTGCGAAGCAGAAAGCCCGCCGAATATATGGCGTATATGAGCGCCAATTCCGTCGCTACTTCAGTCACGCACTGCGAGTGCACGGCATCACGGGCTTGATGCTCCTCCAGACCCTGGAATCACGGTTGGACAATGTTGTATTTCGACTGGGATTCGCAACAAGCCGTGCCCAGGCTAGATTGTTGGTCACTCACGGTCATTTCACCATAAATGGCCGCCGCACCGATGTTCCCTCCATGAACCTGGGAGTTGGCGACGTGCTTGCAGTACGTGCAGGTTCAATGGATGCCACGTACTTCAAAGAATTGGCTGCCTTGGCTGAGACACGCAATGCACCGGTTTGGTTAAGTCGCGACACCAAAACGCTATCAGGTAGTGTGTTGCGCATGCCCGAGCGTCCCGAGATTGACGGCAACCTGAACGAGCAGTTGATCGTTGAGTATTACTCGCGCTAATCCGAGTCCATTGTATTAGACGCGACGTACCGTTTTGTACGTCGATGAGAGGGTACCGTGACTATCACTAATATGGTAATGCCGAAGATCGAGCGGGAAGCTGAAGCGCGAAATTATGGCAAATTTGTCATCAGCCCGCTTGAACATGGCTATGGAGTGACGCTGGGGAATTCTTTGCGGCGCGTCCTGCTTTCGTCCCTGGAAGGGGCTGCGGTGACATCCGTTCGGATTATTGATGTCCTGCACGAGTTCAGTGACATTCCAGGTGTTCGTGAAGATGTATTACAGGTGATGTTGCAGGTGAAACAATTGCGCCTGATCATGGAGGGTGTTGATACTATCCGGATGCATCTTGAAGTCCGCGGTGAAGGTGTGGTGACTGCGGCAGACATTATCGCTCCACCTGAGATCAAGATCATTAATCCTGACCTTTATCTGTTTACAGCCGATAATTCCAAAGCGCGTCTGGATATTGAGTTCACCGTTGAACGCGGCCGCGGATATGCTCCATCCAATGAACGCGGGCGAATGCCCATAGGTGAATTGCCAGTAGATGCCATTTTTGGTCCCGTTAAGCGTATCAATTGGGAAGTGCAGTCTGCTCGGGTCGGTCAGAGCACCAATTACGATAAGCTACTCCTTGAAATCTGGACAGACGGAACAATAGCTCCAGAAACGGCCCTGAGCACTTCAGCTAAAATCCTGATCGAGCACTTGCGTTATGTGGCAGGAATCAGTGAAGAAACTCTTGCCATTGCGATGGAAAAAGAGGTGTCTGGATCGCGCTTGACCAGCGAAGTAGCAGAGACCCCGGTTGAATCTCTCGACCTCTCGGTGAGGGTCTTCAACTCGCTCAAACGCACAGGGATTATTACCGTAGGCGATGTTTTGGAACTGCTTGAGAAGGGTGACCAGGCGGTCATGTCCATCCGCAATTTTGGCGAAAAGAGCCTCGAAGAACTGCGTCTCAAGATGCGAGAAAAGGGTTATTTGAAGGATGAACCCAAGAAAGAGTCGGAGTGATTGAACAATGCGACACCAAGTAGCAGGATTTAAACTAAACCGCACAAAGGGTGCGCGCAATGCTTTGCGGCGTAACCTGATAAAGCAATTTTTTATCAACGAGCGCATTCGCACCACGGTGGCCAAGGCTTCCGCGATTCGCGGGGAAGCTGAAAAAATGATCACGGTCGCTCGAAATGTCAAGGAAGCTACCGATGACGAAAAAGTGGCCGCTCGCCGTCTTATTGTTGCCCGGCTAGGCGGCAACAGCAATGACGTTGTAAAGAAATTGTTCGATGAGATTGCCCCCCGGTTTGCAGAACGTAAAGGTGGCTATACCCGCGTGCTCAAACTTGGTCCCCGATTTGGTGATAAAGCGGAAATGGCGATCCTCGAACTTGTCGAAGAATAGATCTGCTTAAGTTATGCAATCAGGTCGACCGGCTATTTTCCTGATTTTGTATTACCAGACCACCAAGAATGGCTCGTTACCAGATTACCCTCGCTTATGACGGCACACACTTTCTCGGTAGCCAGCGACAAACTGCATCCCGCACAATACAGGGCGAGCTCGAAAAAGCTCTGTGCAAACTCGGTTGGGATGGGCAAACAGTCTACCTGGCGGGACGTACCGATACCGGGACCCATGCTCTTGGGCAAGTTGCTGCCTTCGATCTAAATTGGGTTCACGGGCTCGAAAGGTTACGCAAAGCCCTGAATACTCATCTGCCTCGCGATATGTCGGTGCGCGAAGTTACTCAGGCAGTGGATATGTTTCACCCGCGGTATGATGCCAGATCCAGACATTACCGATACCGATTGTTTTGTGACGAGGTGAGGGATCCATTGAGGGAGCGCTATGCATGGCGAGTTTGGCCGGCAGTAACTGACCTTGAGCCCCTTGCCGCAATATGGATTGGCACCCATGATTTCAGCGCTTTCGGTACTCCGCCTCGGAGTCACGGTAACGCTGTGAGAACGGTTTTCTTTGCCAAATGGACGAACATCGGCGACGAGTGGACCTTCAACATCAAGGCGGATGCATTTCTTTATCGCATGGTACGCAGATTGGTATATGTCCAGGTCGCCGCGGGACAGGGTAGACTTTCGTCAGAGGAATTAGGTTGGGCATTAAACATCAGCCCCCTTTCCACTCCCTGGGTCAGCAAAAAGGGACAAAATGGCATTCCAGCCAGTTTAGCCCCTGCAAGCGGTCTGACGCTCGTCGAAGTACGATATGATAATCTGGTTTGAAATAGACTGAATTTTGGAGAGAAAAAGTGTATAAATCTTACTATCCCAAAGCCGCTGAAATTGACCACCAATGGCTGCTGGTGGATGCGAACGGTGAAAATCTGGGTCGCCTGGCGACCAAACTTGCTGCACTCCTGCTTGGTAAACACAAACCGAGCTTTACTCCAGGTGTCGAAATGGGTGACTTCGTGGTTGTAATCAATGCGCAACGGATAACCGTCACTGGAACGAAGACTCACACCAAATTGACCGAGAAAATATACCATAGTCACTCAGGTTATCCTGGTGGATTGAAATCGATAAGTTTGCGCGACCAGTTGAGCAACCATCCCGACCGCGTCATCCGTACCGCAGTCTGGGGGATGTTGCCCCACAATAAAATGGGACGCCATCTTATCACCCGGCTCAAGATTTTCAGCGGTGCAGAACATTCGCACGGCGCTCAGAATCCGAAAATGGTAGCTTAAAGGAGTAGAAAGATGTCTGTGCAATATTTTGAAGGTGTTGGACGACGCAAGCAAAGCATTGCCCGCGTTCGGATTATGGCAGGTACTGGACGTTTTATAGTCAATGATAAGGATGCCCCAGCATTTTTCACCCGTCTTGGTGATATGGATGCCATATTAGCCCCGTTGAAGGCTGCGGGTCATGACACTAAAACCTATGATATCACCGTGGTGGTGAGTGGTGGCGGTGTAACTGGTCAGACCGACTCAGTTCAGCTCGGTTTGGCACGTGCAATCGTTAAGATGAACCCTGAGAACGTTTCAGCCATGCGTAAGGGCGGATTCCTGACACGGGATGCTCGCGTCAAGGAACGCAAGAAACCAGGTCTCAAACGCGCCCGTAAGGCTCCCACCTACACCAAGCGCTAAAACGCCCGCTCTTTAGCGATAACACGCTTAACGTAATGCGTGTGGCGCGGTTGTCTGCTGCGTTCATGCATTACGTTTTACTTTTAAGGAGTTCTTATGCCCGGAATAACAATAATTGGACTCGGACCTGGCGACCCAGGTAAGTTAACTCGCGAAGCGTGGGAAGTACTTGCCTCGACCGATCAAGTCTGGTTGCGAACAAATCAACATCCCACTGTTGCAGGTCTTCCACAAAAGTTGATTATCCATAGCTTTGATGAATTGTATGAAAGTGGAGAGTCTTTTGAGGAGGTATATACCGCTATTGTGGAGAAAGTGCTGGAGTTAGGAAAATCACCAATGGGTGTGGTTTATGCTGTACCGGGGGACCCCTTTGTGGCCGAGGCGACCAGCCCCGAAATTGCTAATCGTGCACGGAGCTTGGGTTTGCCGTTAAAAATCGTGAGTGGGGTTTCATTACTAGAACCTGTCTTCGCGGCTCTGGGTTTAGATCCATATCCCCGCCTGGTTTTAATGGACGCAATTGAGTTGAGCCAGGCGCATGTACCGGAATTTCCACCCGATATGCCGGTATTGGTGGCCCAGATTTATTCTCGCTTGGTCGCAGCTGAAATCAAGATGACTCTCAATACAGTCTATCCTGATGACCACCCAGTCCGTCTCGTGCATGCCGCCGGGACGAAAGAGGAAATTATCGAAGATATTCACCTTTACGAGATCGACCGTTCAAAGTATATTGGCTTACTTACGGTTTTATACGTCCCTCCGCTGGGTGAAGGAACCTCATTCGAGGCTTTTCAGGAAATCGTGGCGCACCTGCGGGCTCCGAACGGCTGTCCGTGGGATCGCGAACAAACGCACGAATCCCTCCGACCACACCTGCTGGGAGAAGCATACGAGGCGCTGGCAGCCATGGATTCCGGTGACCCGGCAGAGATGTCGGAGGAATTTGGTGATCTGCTGCTGCAAATTGTTCTAAATGCTCAAATAGCCAGCGAAGAAGGCGAGTTCAACATGGCTGATGTGTTCAAGGGCATCTACGACAAAATAATCCGCCGTCATCCCCATGTCTTTGGCGACGTTACCTTGGATGGCGTTCAAGGAGTCTTAAAGAATTGGGAAAAACTCAAGGCTGTCGAGCGATTGAACAGCCATGATCCGGAGAAAGGTTTACTCGACAGCGTCCCCTTGGCGTTACCGGCGCTTGCCCAGGCGCAAGAATATCAGGATAGGGCTGCCCGTGTCGGATTTGACTGGAAGGAAGTGACCGGTGTATTGGATAAAATTGCAGAAGAAATCAAAGAGGTACGGGAGGTGACGAACGAGCAAGAACTGATCGACGAAATGGGAGACTTATTATTTGCCCTCGTCAACCTTGCCCGATGGAAGGATGTGGACGCTGAGTCTGCCTTGCGAACTACAAGCAAGCGCTTCAAGAAGCGATTTTCTTTTGTGGAACAGGGAGCGAAGCAACAAGGCAGGAAGATGTCCGAGATGTCTATTGATGAAATGGAAGCTTTGTGGCAAGAAGCCAAACTGCAATAAGAACAAAAGGGAACAATAAAAAGACACATCCTCATTCAACAAGGGACCGTTATTTTACCTTTAGAGAATATCAGTCTATTTATGAGCTACTGACATGATTTTTATAAGCTTGCACGAATAATTTGCCTTCTGGGAATGTAAGAACATTAATTTTATGGGTTGACTTTAGTCTGATAAAAACTGCATCTCGACGCCACGTAATTGAAGAGATATCTTCAAGCGGAATATCACTTTGACTCCAGGCATAAGGCGATCCGCGAATCCAGATGCGCTGTTCAGTCAGGATAAATTCACCAAAGTACGTACAAGCAATGTCTTCTAGTATCAAGGAGGCAGCACCCATAGGAATTACTCCTAGATAGAGTATTTTGGTCAGAAGCTCAGCAAATTGTGCAGGGAGAAAGGAGTTGAGCGCATTATCAGTAAAACTTGCGAGAAGGGAGTTAATTATTAGTGTCAAAATGATTACGATTACAACGCCACTGATAATTTTCCAGGCGATAACATACCATTTCCGATTTGGCATCGCATGATAGATAATGGTCTCGTTTGGATGAATTTCGAATTCAGTGTACGCCATTCAATTACCCAAAAATCCATGGTTTTGCCCAGGGTACATTGGGAATAATTCTTTGTGCTTTGCGTGGATCCACTTTAATTGGAACAAAACGCCCGGGAAGTATCAGGTCCAGCGAATCCACCTTTACCAACCAGCAAGTGGAAACCTGGTAAGCAGCTTTTCCAGGGAGTTGTATCGCGACCTGTAAATCGACTTTGGCAAAATCCCCTGCGTTCGGAACGATTGTTTGGATTTTACTGATCACATTTGCTTCAACCTCTATCGCGTTTCGAAAACCGCGCTCAAATTCAGGTTCATATCCCTTCATTTCCCGTATACGCTGCAGTTGTTTGCGGTTTAGACGCCTTACAATTGCGATAATCAGGATAAGAGGAATTATTATTATGGACAATATAATAATGATATTAATAGAATTCATTCTTTCTCCAAGAATGGGCGGATAGGCTGATTATACTTCCCGTATGCTGGGGATTGGTCGAAAAAACCTTCACGGACTGTCACGCCTATATATTAACTGGGCGCTTAATATTCTGGCGGACCTAGCTGTAGATGGATGGTTGCTTTTCTTTTTTTTAAAGTACCAGGAAAATTTTAAGGTAAATGACCCCTCTTGCCCCTTGTTCACGGATAATAATCATGTTAGAATATTGGAAATCATGCCCTATATATAGGGGATTTTAATTTTTATACCACCAAATATGGCGGCTACATTTGTTCTGTATTTCATGGAGTCATAGTGATGCGATGCCCATACTGCCATAATGAAGACTCGAAAGTAATAGATACAACCCACGATAGCCACGGAGGCATTCGCCGCAGAAGGCAATGCCTGAAATGCGGACAAAGATTTAGCAGTTATGAACGCCCGATCCTGGCGACTCCTTTAATTATAAAGCAAGACGGGACACGGGAGGAGTTTGAACGAAGTAAATTGGAACGTGGAATTCGCATTGCCTGTGCAAAACGACCTGTCTCCGCCTCTGATATTGAACGGCTGATAGGTCAAGTGGAAGCAGTACTTCAACGACAGGGCAAATCCGAAATTTCTTCACGCATAGTTGGAGATCTGGTAATCAAGGGATTGAAAGAGCTGGACCAGATTGCATACATACGATATGCTATCGTCTATTTGAGGATGGACGATTTACATGCCATCCGCAACGAAATTGATCGTCTTTTGTTAGAATCATAAGCATTTTCATGCATTGATATTTTGTTTTATCTAGGCTGAATATCAGTGCATTTTTATCTATATTTATAAAATTAAATGATTGGTTGAAAAGAAATGTTGAGGAGTAACAATGCATGGTGATTACAACCACGGCCTCGAAAAAAAATAAAACATCTACCCCGGCAATCCCTTCGGATCTGCCCGCCGTGGATTTGACTGATAACGCCCGCCAGGTTCTGGTGCGTCGCTACGTTCGCAGAGGAGATGACGGGAATCCAGCGGAGACTGTTGAGGAAATGTTTTGGCGAGTGGCATTTCACATTGCCAGGGCTGAGGAATCCTATTATGGGGACGTTACAGCCAGTGCCCGTGAGTTTTATGAGTTGTTGACCTCAAGAAAATTCTTTCCTAATTCTCCCACTTTTACAGGTGCTGGAACACCGCTTGGACAACTTGCCGCCTGCTTCGTTCTGCCAATTACCGATGATATGGGTCGCGATCCAGCCGGTATCTTCCAATCTCTCCGGGATGCAGCGCTTATTCAGCAGACCGGTGGAGGAAACGGTTTCTCATTCTCAAGGATCAGGCCCAAGGGTTCACTTGTCAAATCGTCCGCTGGACAAGCCACCGGGCCTGTGGGCTTTTTGCGGGTTTATGACCATGCCTTCGGTGAGATCGCACAAGGCGGGACCCGGCGAGGCGCCAATATGGGTGTGCTGCGAGTTGATCATCCCGATATTGAAGAATTCGTCACCTGCAAAACCGATGAAAACCAAATCACTAATTTTAATATATCTGTCGGAATTACCGATGCGTTCATGCAAGCGGTAAAAAATGATGCTGACTGGGATCTTGTATTTCCCGATGTGACTTCACCGGAATACCGTGGTTTCAGTGGAACACCTGAACAAGCTCGGGAAAAAGGAATACCCCTACGCACTTATCAAACAGTCAGGGCAAGTGAACTTTTTGCCAAAATAGTTAATCAGGCACATCACAATGGAGAGCCGGGATTATTATTTCTGGATGCGGCTAATCGAGATAATCCAGTCCCACACCTTTATCCGCTCGAGGCAACAAATCCATGTGGGGAGCAATGGCTTGGACCATATGAGAATTGCTGCCTGGGTTCGATCAACCTAGCTGAACATTGTGGAGAGGATGGTTTGGTCGACTGGGAGAACCTTAGTCGGAGCGTTGAAATTGCCACACGCTTCCTGGATGATGTAGTGGACGCCAATGCCTATGTCCCAGCAGTACCACAACTGAGAGAGGCTGCATTTAAAGCTCGCCGCATCGGTCTTGGAATCATGGGGCTGGCAGACATCATGTATCATGTTGGCGTTCGATATGGTTCACCAGAAGGGCGGGAATTCGGAGCACAGGTGATGGAATTCGTGCGTTTCCATTCCGTGCGGAAGAGTGTATCGCTTGCACGCGAACGTGGAGCATTCCCGGCAATTAAAGGCAGCATATATGACTTTGAGAAGCTGCAATGGCAGCCTCCTCATCCGATGACACCTTACACTCGTCAATGGGGTCGTCCTGTTCTGGATTGGGAGGCAGTTCTGGAAGGCATTCAAAAATATGGGATTCGCAATGCTGCCCAAACCACCGTCGCTCCCACGGGAACAATAGCCACAGTAGCCGGGTGTGAAGGCTATGGCTGCGAACCAGTTTTCGCCCTGGCGTATGTCAGGCACGTTAATGACAATGGCAAAGACCTGCAACTGACTTATGCCAGCCCGCGCTTCGAAAAGGCCTTGGAAAAAGCAGGAATCCCAGAAGAAGCCCGCGAGGAAATCGTAAAGAATGTCATGCAGCACGGGACATGTCAGGATATTCAAGAGATCCCTGAAAACGTACGGGATGTGTTCGTTGTTGCCGGGGATATTCCCGCGGACGAGCATGTATATATGCAAGCCGCCCTCCAGGCATTTGTCGACAATTCCCTCTCCAAGACGATCAATTTCCCTGAAGATGCAACCGTTGAAGACGTAGCTGAAGCATACTTGCTGGCTTGGGAACTGGGCTGCAAAGGTATCACAGTGTATGTGACCGGCTCTCGTGAAAAGGTGGTTTTGGAAACAAAGGCAACCTCGCAGAAAAAACTGGTTGCGGCTGTCCCTTCTGAAACAGTCACTTCCACCGAAACAGTGATCCTGCCTTTCGGCAATAATAATAATGGAAAGCCTGTATCAGAGACGGAGATCGCCACTCAACTGGCTGCTTGGCACGAGTCCAAGAAACCGCGACCGCGCCTTCTGCCCGGGAGCACTTTCCGTGTTGAGACTCCCCTTGGAAAAGCCTTTATCACCGTTAATGAGAACGGTGGCAAGCAGCCATTTGAAGTATTTATTAATACTGCCAAGGCTGGCTCGGAAACCGCCGCTGTCTCGGAAGCCATCGGTCGATTGGTATCATATGTCCTGAGACTTGCCTCTCCTATCGCGCCGCGTGAACGTCTTGCGGAGGTTGTTCGCCAACTCTCAGGTATCGGCGGTGGACGCTCCCTGGGTTTTGGTCCAAACCGGGTCCGCTCTTTACCTGATGGAGTAGGGCAGGTGCTCGACGAGTATTTACATGACCGGAGAACGCACCAAGTTACAGAATCTGGTGAGAAAGCGGAACCCGAGATAGAAAATAGTAGTGATCATTTCCACGCCGAAGAACCTTTCATCTCTACAATAAAAATGGGTGATCTTTGCCCGGAATGTGGGGAAGCAACCATGGTAAATGAAGAAGGCTGTCGAAAGTGTTATACATGCGGCTATAGTGAGTGTTAGAATTAGCACGCTATTTATTGATAAAATATAGAGCAGAGAAAATCTCTGCTCTTTTCGTTATAATACGTAAGCATATAGTTAACAGTTGCCGGCAATCCCGGCGACATTTTTGGATAAAGGTACCCATTGAGTGATATTGAAAACATGACGAAACCCAAGCATCCTGTGCGCATACAGGGAACCTTTGCTGCCCTGAAACATTACAATTACCAACTTTGGTTTTATGGTCAGACGGTTTCTTTAATGGGTACCTGGATGCAGAGCACAGCCCAAGGGTATTTGATATATCAATTAACTGGATCGCCCGTGTACCTGGGGCTCGTTGGCTTTGCCGCTGGAATTCCTACCTGGCTGTTTACCTTATTTGGAGGTGTGGTTGCCGACCGAATTTCCCGCCGAAACCTGATGGTTATAACCCAATCCATAATGCTGGTGTTGGCGCTCATCTTGGCGGTCTTGACGTTTACTGGTGTCGTGCAACCATGGCATATTCTTTTACTGGCTTTTCTTTTAGGAGTTGCCAATGCCTTCGACGCTCCCGCGCGCGTTTCCTTTGTATTGGAATTGGTTCCACGGGAGGATATGACCAATGCCATTGCCCTGAATTCAACCATGTTTAATATTGCTACAGTTGTTGGTCCCTCAATGGCTGGTATTACCTATGCCGCCTTTGGACCGGCCTGGTGTTTCACCCTCAACGGCATTTCCTTTATTGCAGTAATTGTTGCCTTGCTTCTAATGCATATCAAACTGGATGTGCAACAAGCGCGTCGGTCTAGCGCCATGACAGAAATTGTCGAAGGATTGCAGTACGTATTTACCAATCGTCTTGTTTTAAGTCTGACAGCAACAGTCGGCCTGGTGTCATTATTCGGTTTTGGGCTGATGAATCTATTGCCGGCCTGGGCAACCGATGTTCTTCACGGTAATGAAGTCACCAATGGATTGTTGGTCTCGGCCCGCGGCTTTGGGGCGTTGATAAGTGCACTGATGCTGGCATCCATGACCAAACATAAGATTCGGGGTAAGCTTTGGACGATGGGCTACTTGGTTGTGCCAGCCTCTCTATTTTTCTTTGCATGGATCCGTTGGTTACCACTTTCATTGACGTTTCTTGTGGTGATCGGATGGGGCATGATGATGTTGACCAATAACAGCAATGCGCTAATCCAATCCCGGGTCCCAGATAATTTACGCGGCAGGGTGATGGGGGTATATGCCCTGGTATTAAATGGCTTCATTCCAGTCGGAGCGTTACTGGCAGGAGGGGTGGCACAGAATCTTGGCTCGCCTGTGACGGTTATGCTCAGTGCAGGAGTTCTATTGATCTTTTGTGTGGTGACGTGGATATACTTACCCGAGATCCGCAAGCAGGAATAAGGTTGGGATTAATAGTGACGGGCACCAACTCTATCTAGGTAGCCGAACTTTTTTTATGGATTGTTTAGTGCCATCAAGTGGGTTCCCAAGTTGTGTAAATAAACTCCTGCACTTTTGAATGAAATGTCATCTCGAAAGTATATTGCCGGATCATTTTTGGTCAGCATCCTCGTCCGAACTATCGGTATGTTCGAAATGGCAAGCGCGCTGAAATAAACTTCGTGTACAATAGTAAAAATGGAGGAGGCTGTATGTCCAAACGACTGGTAGTCGTGGCCGGGAATATTGGGGCAGGAAAAACCTCGCTTACAGAGCGGATCGGTTCCCGGCTAGGCTGGCGCACGGACTTTGAATCCGTGGCTGATAACCCCTACTTGCCGGATTTTTATGCCGATATGCATGCCTGGTCATTCCACCTTCAAATCTATTTCCTCGGTCATCGCGCTGACCAATACCTTGATGCAGCGCACGACCCGCGTTCCGTCATTTTGGACCGGAGCATTTATGAGGACGCTTACATATTTTCGCGAGCTCTGCACCATATGGGTAATCTGGCGGAGCGAGACTACCTGGCATATCGAAAACTTTTTGATCTGGTGGTAGAGAGCCTGCCCTCGCCAAACCTCCTGGTGTATCTAAAATGTCCGGTTGAAGTTCTTATGGCACGTATCCAGCGACGGGCTCGAAACATGGAAACGGGGATTTCAATCAATTACCTCTCGCTGCTCGATTCGTTCTATGAAGAATGGTTGCGTACCTTTGATGTGTGCCCGGTACTGACTATCCGCACCGACGACCTGGATTACGTTAACCAGCCGATGGCGTTGGAAGTAGTGGTGGGTCGTATCAAGGAACGATTGGGAGGGAAGGAAGAGATAGACCTGCGCAACAAGTAAAACTCTACTGGCTGCGGAGTTTTATAATGAAAAATTGGAAAATATTACTACTTTTAAGTGGGATTTTACTTCTGGTCGCTGCCGTTGGAGTATATGCAGCCCGGATTGTGTCCTGCTATCCCTCAGCAAGCATTTACTCACAATTCAGCGCTGAACAGGCACAGGGGTTCCGGGGAGCCTGTCAACTGGATTCTTCCGTCATCATCCAATTCAGTAATTTCCTATTTCTTTTCATACCAGGCTTAATTCTCTTTTCAATTTATTGGCTTATCACACGTCCGCGGGTAAAAAAACGCCGTGCAGGGCAATTAAATGGCTTATTGCTACTCCTGATGTTTGACAGCTTATTGGTAATGTTCTTCGGGTTGCTTAATTACCCTATTCCGGGCGCTGCAAATGGCCCGGCAGCCTGGGCAGTGGAAGCCATCGCCGCGCTTGGTTTCTTGTGTTACCTGGCTGCCCTGGCCCTCTGGCATTGGAAACGTTGGGGATTACTACTTTTCCAGGGTGCTTCGATCGTATTAGCTGTTTTTACCCTGATTGGTGGCAAGTCGCTCATTCTAGCGGTAGTGATTATCGCGGGGGTGATTGGATTACCTCTAGTTCTCCGCCCGTTGCGCAATAAATTGGAATAGATGCCGCTTGTAGCAAAAAGTAAACTAGCGGTTGCCAGCGTGACATTGGGTCTGGTGGGATGGGTGCTATACATTCTGTAATGGTGCTTCGATTTACCTCTTGGGATCTTTTTGGCTGTCTTTACCGCTGGGATAAGTGCGGCTTTTTCGACTGGCCTGGATTTGCTCCCTATAATTCTCTGGTTGGCTGGGATTATCGCAGGTCACATTGCACTCAGGCAGATGAAACGCAATGGGGGAGTTGGACGCAGCCAGGCGGCTTGGGGGCTCTTTTTGAATTACTTGGGCTTTTTTTTCTATAATTTTTATCGTCGTAATAATTTTTCTAATCTTCACAGGTGTTGGTGTGGGTCTATTGGATAAAATCTTTCCATTGATTAATAAATAGTTCTCTCCGACCAAGATATCTACGAGTGAATCCTTTGGAACTTAACCCACCAAAACGCGAAGGTCTAATGACAATATCGAATGATGAACCAGTTGTCTCAAAATCCACTTATTTGGCAATCTGCATTTTGAAAAGGATTTGGTTTTGGCTTTTTGCGGGTGTCTTTCACGAAGGTTTCGTGTAAAATATGGGAGAGGAAATGATGCCTGAGATAATTGATCCAAATGACTATTTGCCTCGCTACTATCAATTGGCGAATATATTGCGCGAACAGATTGCGAATGGAAAACTTGAAGCTCATCAACCCATCCCGTCTGAGCGCCAATTGGAGAAAATTTATTCGGTCAGCCGAACAACCATCCGACAGGCAATTGACCTGTTGGTGCGTCAGGGATTTTTATACCGGGAGCACGGTCGAGGCACTTTTGTTTCACCACAGAAACTTCAAAAAGGAATTTCCGAACTAACCAGTTTTACAGAAGATATGAAGCAGAGAGGTCTTACGCCAGGACAAAAAATTCTCGAGATTGGTTATGTTCAACCACCCGAAAAGGTCCGACAGCACCTGGAACTACCTGAAGACACCAGTCAGGTTCTGCTGATCGAACGGATCCGCTTGGGCGACGGGGTCCCCATGGGGCTTCAAACTTCTTATTATTGTTTGGCAGACGAGCAGACAATTACGAGGGAAGAACTGGAAGAGCATGGTTCGATCTATAAGATCCTCCAGGAAAAGTTTCATCTGATCCCGACTGAAGCTGACGAGACTTTGGAAGTAACCCTGGCAACGCCGCGTGAAGCCACATTATTACAGATCGAACCTGGCAGCCCTCTGCTGCTTAGCGAACGGACTACGTATTCCCAATACCGGCGTGTCTTTGAATTTGTTAAAATCCTTTACCGGGGGGATCGCTACCGGTATATTGCTAAACTTACCAGATAACACATTTGTAATCTGAAATCAGTAAGGGAACGAAGCCTTCTGTGGTTTGGAAGGCTTGACATTTTAATATGTACATGCTAAACTATCGGTGTAGTGTGGTCATGTGGTCATTACCAGTAATAATTTAATGATTTCTAGGACAACATTCGTGACACCAATAGATGATTCGCAGATTCAACAAATCGTGGAGCGCGTCCTCAAGCAGGTTATGGGGCTGGCTGAGCCTGGCGCATCATCTGATACTACATCTAGTAAAAATAACATCGCTCCGGCTTCCGCCATGACAGGAACACGAAAAATCATTGCCATTGGCGCCGACCATGGTGGTTTTGAGTTAAAGGAAACCATTAAGAGTGAGTTGAGTGGGATGGGAATGGACGTTAACGATGTCGGCACTTTTAGTAAGGCCCCAGTTGATTACCCGGATTATGCCCACGAGGTGGCAAAGCTGGTAAGTTTGGGGAAAGCCTGGCGAGGGATCATGATAGATGGGGCAGGAATCGGAAGCTGTATCGTCGCTAATAAGGTTCCGGGAGTGCGTGCGGGAATGGCATATGACTACTCCTCTGCAGTGAACAGCCGCGAACATAACGATACCAATGTTTTGACCCTGGGTGCCGGCCTGGTGGGGGTGAATCTGGCCAAGCAGATTGTTAAAACCTGGTTATCCACCGAATTTGGTGGAGAGCGCCATGCCCGGCGGATCGAAAAGATTTCAAAAGTTGAAAAGATGTATTTTAAATAGAGGTCAACATGGTGTCCGATACAAAAGTGGTAGAACAGTTGGTGGAAATAATCACGCATGAGGTTCTTGCTGCCATGTTGGAAAAGCAGGAAAAAGCCAATGTTCCGGAAGGTGGTCATTGCAAGTTTACCTGTGCTGAGTCGCAGTGCGTACGCACTTGTTTCGACCGGGCTGGGAACGTAGTAAGCGCGGGAGCCGAACGTCTTTCATCCACGATTGGAGTTATTCCCCAGGACTTGGACCTTGCAAAAATGATTGACCATACTTTGCTCAAACCGGATGCTACACAGGAACAGATTGCCCAGTTGTGCTTTGAAGCCCGCAAATACGGTTTTGCCTCAGTTTGCATCAATCCCACTTGGGTGGAATTGTGTGCCAAATTACTGGAAGGCTCAACGGTTAAAGTATGCACGGTGATCGGTTTTCCGCTGGGAGCCACGTCCGCGGAGGTTAAAGCATTCGAAACACAGGTAGCATTGGATCATGGCGCGACAGAAATTGACATGGTGATCAACGTTGGAGCTTTAAAAGCTCGCGATCTGGATCTGGTAGCCAAAGACATACGTGGCGTTGTTTCTACAGCCCATGCAAGAAAGTCGATTGTCAAGGTAATAATTGAAGCCATCCTCCTGACTGAAGAAGAAAAGACCATTGCCTGTCTGCTTGCGAAAGAAGCCGGGGCTGATTACGTGAAAACTTCTACCGGATTTGCGAGTGGGGGAGCCACTGTTCATGATGTAGCCCTGATGCGCCGGGTGGTTGGCCCGGATATGGGTGTCAAAGCCGCAGGAGGTGTACGAACGTATGAAGATGCCGAGAATATGATCAAAGCCGGTGCCACCCGAATCGGTGCCAGCGCTGGCGTGAAGATCATTCAAGGTCCCAGTTCTCCTTCGGTTTCAGCGCAGCCAGTGCCTGCAACCGCAAAGAACTATTAATTTTGGGAGTAGCGCCATGTTAATTGCACGCGTGATTGGAACTACTGTAGCAACCATAAAGGACGAGAAACTATTTTCCCGGAAATTGCTAATTGTCCGCCAAACAGATGAACGCGGTGATCCGGTGGGGAAACCATATGTAGCCGTGGATACCGTGGATGCTGGCATTGGTGAGCTGGTCCTGACCGCCGCAGGATCTTCAGCCCGGCAGACCAGTATAACCAAGGACTCCCCTGTGGATGCTGTCATCATGGCGGTCATCGATTCGCTGGAAGTGGACGGCAAAGTGTCGTTCCGAAAATCTTGATCTGGTCGGATTGGAAGGATATGAACGATGGGACTCGATAAAGATCTCGCCTCCGTCCAGGAATCACGTGACCTGGTTACTGCAGCACATGAAGCCTGGAAAACATGGAGTCGGGCTTCCCAGGATGAAGTTGACAGAGTCTGTGCTGCAATGTCTAGCGCTGGAGTGCAAGCTTCAGAACGTCTTGGGCGCCTTGCTCAGGAAGAGACTGGATACGGGGTTGCTGCACATAAGAAGATCAAGAACGAGTTTGGGTCGCGGGTGGTTTGGGAAAGCATCCGGGATCTAAAAACAGTCGGTGTGATCCGGCACGATCCTGATCGTAGGTTGTACGAAATTGCCTGGCCAATGGGTGTTGTGGCTGCTCTTATACCTTCCACGAATCCTACCTCAACCACTTTCTTCAAAGCGTTAATTGCTATCAAAGCGCGAAATGGAATTGTATTTTCTCCACACCCAGCAGCAAAACGCTGTACCTATGAAGCAGCTCACACCATGGCCCTGGCAGCTGAGAATGCCGGTGCTCCAAAAGGCCTTATCGGTTGCCTGCAGCAGGTATCCCTTCCAGGTACCCAGGAGTTAATGACTCACCGCCAGACAGCGATCATCTTGGCGACTGGCGGGACACCCATGGTTCGGGCTGCACACTCCACCGGGAAACCAGCTTACGGAGTTGGCCCGGGGAATGTACCCGTCTATGTGGATCGTAGCGCAGACGTTGAAAAAGCTGCCCGTTACATTGTCGCATCAAAGGCTTTTGATTATTCCACCATCTGCGCTACAGAACAATCCGTCATTGCAGATTTGCCGATTGCCAGTAAGTTGGCTGAGCTTATGCGTGCTGAAGGCGCCTACTTCACAGACCCTAAAGAGACAGATGCGTTGCGCAAAGTAATTTTTCAAGCGGATGGTAGCCCAAATACTACCGTAGTGGGGAAATCTGCGCCCTTCGTGGCAGAAGTGGCAGGGTTTCGCGTTCCTCCCGATACTCGCATCCTCGTCACTGCACTCTCCAAAACGGGTAGGGACGAACCTCTCTCCCACGAAAAAATGACCACGGTTTTGGGCTGGTATGAAGTGGACGGTTGGGAACAGGGTTGTGAAAGGTCAATTGCCATCATTCAGGCAGGTGGCATTGGTCATACCCAGATCATTTACGCCACCGACGAACGAGTCATCATGGCTTTTGGTTTGGAGAAGCCAGTTTTCCGCATTCTTGTAAATACCATGGGTACTTTAGGCGCGATCGGTCTTACAGCCGGAGTTATGCCCTCCTTGACTCTAGGCTCAGGTGGAGTGGGAGGCGCGATAACGGGAGATAACGTTTCTGCCTACCATCTGATCAATATTAAGCGCCTGGCATATGAGACGATGGCTCCTCCATTGGAGGCGTTTTTACCCGGTGAAAAACCCATCAGCCCGACCGCTGAGGAGATGGAACGGGTTGTCCAGCAGGTTGTCAGTGAAATTTTGGAATTCAAGAGAAACTGAAAAATCATATTTTCCGAAATAGAAAGGATGGTACAAAATGGCATTAGATCCCACTTTAATTGCTCTCGGCATGGTCGAGACGAAGGGCCTCGTAGGCGCGGTTGAAGCCGCGGATGCGATGGTCAAGGCAGCCAATGTAAACCTGATTGGTTCGGAATATGTTGGCGGCGGGTATGTGACCGTCATGGTTCGCGGGGATGTAGGTGCTGTCAAAGCGGCCACGGATGCAGGCGCTGCGGCGGCCAAGCGTGTCGGCGAACTGGTTTCGGTCCATGTGATCCCACGCCCACATATGGACGTAGAGATGATCTTGCCGAAAACCACCAAGGGTGCTATTGGCGGTCGATCCGCTGAACCGAAAGCTAAATAGGTTTAATGGGGAAGGCTGGTGAGACTGTCCTGATATTCACCACGCCTTATTAACCTTGCTGAACCCCTTCCACGCGCTTAATAAGCGCGTGGAACCCCGGCATTACCTGGCTTTTTCCCCCAGGATTTCAACGGGAAGGAGAAACAAGCATGGCTGACACGTTTTCGCTGCGTTGCTATTGCTACCTGGACAAGATGCAGCCGCAATATGCATCTTTTGTGGGAACGATAACGCAGGGTGATCTGCCTACGGAAGGTATGGCAGCATTATATGTGGAAATGGCTCCCGGGAACGAAGTTTTTCGGGTGGTTGACATTGCTGTGAAGGCGACCGAAGCCCGGCCTGGTGCGCAAATTGTTGAGCGCGAGTTCGGTATGTTCGAGGTCCATTCACCCAATCAGGCTGCTGTACTGGAAGCGGGAGATGTCGTCTTAAGCCGACTCGGGATGAGCATGGCAGACCGGATCAAGCCACAGGTTGTTTCAATCCAGGTGATCACCCGCGTTGATCCATACCAGGCACAACTCATAAATCGTTTTAGACGCGGCAGCATGCTTGTGGCAGGGGAAACCATGCTGGTCTTGGAATGTGCTCCGGCTGCATATATCAATATTGCGTGTAATGAAGCTGAGAAAACCGCCAGTATAAAATTGGTTCATGTATCTTCTGTCGGGCGTTTTGGTCGAATGTGGCTTTCCGGATCAGAAGCAGAAATCCTTACTGCGAAGAACGCGGCAGTCCAAACGCTCGAAAACCTGGAAGGTCGGGAAGGTGCATAAGCCGCGCAGGCTCGCGGCTTGAGAGGAGCAGCTATGCCCAAAGAATTCTATACCGAAAGAGATATCGAGGATATGTTCAAGCGTGGCGTGATGTCGCTAAACGTTTCCGAGAATGTTGTGCTCACTGAATTGGCCTATGAAAAAGCTAACAAATTAGGCCTGAAATTATTGCGCAATCAACCTGATAATCCTCCCAGCGCGCCTGTCCGGCCTTACATTGCTCAAAAAAATGCTCCGGCTGTCGTCCCTTCTGTGGCAAGTATTTCCCCTGAGCCAAAAGATAAGGAAATACATACCCGTATCCACGAGGCGGTGATTACGCGTATGGGGACCCAGTTGGATCCGGAGTTGCTGGATGTAATTATTCAACGTGTGCTTAAAAGTACAGGAGTAAAGTAAGCAATGCTTTTCGGACGGGTAATGGGAAGCGCAATCTGTACGCTTAAATATTCTGGCACTGTGGGGGTGAAACTGTTGGTTGTCCAGCCACTAAACAAAAATCTGGAACCAATCGGCGTGTTGCAAATTGCAGCTGATGTTGTGGACGCAGGTGTTGGAGACCTTTGTGTGATGGTTCGTTCGCGTGAGGCAGCTTTAGCCATGCCGACTGTAAAATTCGTGCCGGTAGACCTAGCCTTGGTTGGCATTGTCGACGAGTTGGAAGTCCGCCCGGATGGAGATTTTAGTTTCACTCTTAAACCTGGCGTTAATCAATATACCTGAGCGACAAGATGCTTCTGGGAAAAGTAGTTGGAACAGTAGTAACCACTATCAGCCACCGGGATTATAAGAACCGAAGGCTGTTGGTTGTACAGCCACTGGTTTTACAAGGGGAATCAACTGATGAGGATTTTATCGCCATCGATAATAGTCATGCTGGGATTGGCGACACGGTCCTGGTGAACCGTGAAGGGAATGGTGCCCGCCAGGCACTCAAGAACCCGGATGCTTGCATTATTTCAGTAATTGTGGGGATAGTTGACTCGGTTTATATAGAAGTTTAGTCGGGGGTTACAGGTTCCCTCAGAATAACCCGGATTAAAAATTTTCTAAAAGAAAAAGGTCTCTTGAAATTGAGGATATAAGTACCAGATAACTTTGGAATTCAGCCAACACCATTATGATAAACTATATCGGCCGATATTCCTCAATTTGATTTAGAAATGGAAGGTCATATGGTTTCAGTCGATAACGTGAAAGTAATCACTTCTACAATCATTAATTTTGAAGATCATAAAACCCGGATTGAAAAAATACTATTAAAAACTGGGCTGGAGAGAATTCGTTTATCGGCATGGAAGGGAGATAAAGCTATTTCCCGTTCCATAATTCTCTCTGAAGAGGAGTTGTTTGATTTATTAAACCAAGCCATCCACTCAGGAGTACTAAATCGCAATTTTATCGGGAAATTACGAGAGAGAATCGAAATATAAATTCAATCTTATTTCCCTATCTTGATCTCTGCTTCTCTTTACCTCCTAATTATCTTTTTGAAAACATGAATGAGTGATTTTTGAGGTCTCCCCACCGGTATTTAAGAAAATAAACTTGTTCGGTTGGAATATCTGATTACATGCGGTCCACTCAAAGTAAAGTATTCGGGTAAAAGTTGGCTTAATATATTGGCAGAACTGACTTAATTCATTGTCCAAACCTCTAGTAGACAATTAATCTTTCATGGTAGTTACCGGTTATACCACTCGCTGGAATTGATGCCCGATTCATTTTTCCCGGACGACTGTCCACAAGTTTTGCTATATAATCGCATAATTGCTTTCTAGCCCTATACACAGATAAACGAGCCGCGGCTCCTGCTCCGTGACGACTTTTTCCTCCTTCAGGCAAGCCCGGATTTACCACCCGCGAAAATTGAGTACTATAACCCGATTGGGTGGATGGCTTACTGGTCGGATTGCTTCCAACTTCGGAAATCATTTGAAGTGCATCCTGGAGAGAAATACCCGGGTGGTGGGTGCAACGCAGGAATATTTTATATAGACAATTTTGTGGAGCTTAAGAGTTTAGGCCCTATCCAATTACCAGAACCTGGATCAAGTTTAAACTAGATAGAAATGTAGGAATTCGTAAAAACTCTAAATGTCCAATTCATTTCCAAGTAGATTCGTGAAAAAATAAATAATTTTATGAAATAACGACACAGCAGATTGTTCAAGAATCTGTAGTCCACAATATGTGGGGGAAATAATCCTTTTTTGAAGTCTGTAATCGGCCATTTTTGTTCTAAAAATGCAAGGAGAAGTATAATCGTCGCAGTAAATTATTTTTCATAAAAGGAAATTACATGCGTCCAGATTGGGATTCTTATTTTATGAAGATTGCGTACGCCGTATCAGAACGTAGTACTTGTGATCGAGCCTTTGTTGGCTGTGTATTGGTCCTTGATAAGCGCATCCTGACCACCGGTTTTAATGGTTCACCGGTTGGACAACCGCATTGTGACGAAGAAGGTCATTTAATGGTGGACGGGCATTGTATTCGCACCATCCATGCTGAGACGAACGCGATCATCCAGGGTGCATTGCATGGGGTCTCAACGAAGGGCGCCACCTGTTATGTTACTCATCTTCCTTGCATTAATTGCACCAAGGCACTGATCAACGCTGGAATTACCCGATTAGTATATAGCGTCGCTTACCGAACAGACGAAAATGCGATGAATTTTCTTAATGCAGCGAACATAGAGGTGCATCAATCAACTTATTCTCCTGATATTAAACCCAAAGAGTAAATACATATTTGTAACGGTATTTAGCAGGGGGATATTTATTCTTGATACATTTCTATAAAAATGAGAATTGATCATAGTTACTGTAATTGTTGCGTCCCCGCAATATAAAGGTTCAAGTCAAAGTTTCAGAGATTCATTTCGATGGAATTAATTTCCAAACTTGCTGCCGGGTTGTCAAGTGTCCCATATCCGAGGCGTCCCTCCGGATTCCAGGCGGCAAATTGATTATCGATCCAAAATACCATCCCAAGGGGATGATGGGGTGAAACACTAGTTTTCAGGATGGATTCCCCATCAATTTTAAATAGCACAGATTCGCGTAGCCATGCTATTGAATAGTTATGGTATTTGGTGACATCTACTGATACTTCGGTGGCATCTTGAAGGATGGTTTTACCTGCCAATCTTCGGAAAAGACGGGAGATTGGTCTTACCGTTAGGAAGGGTATAGCGAGCAGCGCCGGAGAAAGAATTACGGAAGGAACGCGAGGTGAGTTGATAGTACCGGCAAAAAAACCGTGAGCCGGGATTCCCTCGCGAAAAGACAACCAGTTTGGGGGGGAGGCATAAAAAAACCAGGTGGCATTCGGCAGGACCGGCAAGCGTCCTTCCGTACGACCAAACCCAAGCGAGAAACCGAATGGATCGTTCCACAGTCCAAACCCCCATGTGCCTGGGAGATCCCGGGCTGAGACTTTTGCCTCCAGACTTAAAGTCCACGGAGGAATGTGTTGGAATAGTCTGCGCGATAATATCACATAGTCGTCAAGCTGGGCGAGGCGGTAAGTGCCATGCATTCCAGCGGGGATATCCAATCGCCAGCCATCAACTGTCTGGGTTACCGATGAGCCGTGGGTGCAGCGTGGGTTGAGCACATTTTCCATCCCATTTATTATACGAGTATAATAGCCTTCACGGAGAAACCTATGGAGATTACCTGGTATGGACATTCCTGTTTTAGACTTACAGAGCGAGGAATGGCTTCGGTCGTGACAGACCCCTTCGACGCGGAAACGGTTGGGTACGAACCTCTTAAACTAAAAGCCGATGTTGTAACTTCCAGCCACGATGCGCCGGGACATAATTGCTTTAGCACAGTGAAGGGTTTTAGTCATGCCATTACAGGTCCGGGAGAATTCGAAATTGGCGGTGTTTTTATAACCGGCGTACAAACGGATATTTCCAACAAAAAAACAGTCGCTGATAAACCCAGAAACACGTTGTACGTATTCGATTATATGGGTATCACGGTTGCACATCTTGGTGATCTCCGTTCTGTGCCGACTCAGACTGAAATTGAAGCATTGGGGACAGTGCATGTGGCGCTCGTTCCTGTTGGGGGTGGGACTGGACTGAATGCTGCCAAAGCTGCGGAAGTGGTTAGTTTGCTCGAGCCAAACGTCGTCATCCCCATGCACTTTTATTCTCCCGAGGCCAAAGTTCACCTCGACAAGTTGGATAAGTTTATGAAGGAAATGGGTTTACATGAAGCTGAGACGATGCCCACACTAAAAGTTTCCAAATCATCCCTCCCGGACGAAACGAAAGTGATCGTACTGGATTACCAGAGAGAGTAGTTCTGTGTTGATTTCATTTAGTGGACTAAATAGTATGAAGGGATGGGAAAGAATATAGATCCTTATGATCATTTCTCCCGTTCGATTTACCTGCTTTGCCACGGTCACGTGGACGAGGAGCAGTAGAAATGGCTGTTAAACTCATTATGACCTGGGACATTGCCCCTGACCACGAACAGGATTATTTTGAGTTCGTTATCAATGAATTTGTCCCCGGAGTCCAAAGACTGGGACTCCAGCCTGCCGAAGCATGGGCAACAGTCTTTGGAGAATATCCCCAAATTCAAGTCAGCATATTAGCTGAAGCGTTGACGGATGTGCAAAGAGCAATGAATTCGGATAGCTGGGCTCAGTTGCAGGATAAACTTTTTGGATTGGTCCAGAATTTTTCTTATAAGGTCATCCCGGCACGTACCGGGTTCCAATTTTAGTATATATCAACCGCATCTAATCCATGGGGTAATTTGCACGAAGGAACATGATTAAAGGTTTTTCCCCTTTGTCCCTTCGTATTTTTTAGCTATGAGCCAATTTTCCCAAAAAATTCTCACCTGGTATTCCCAACATGGCAGAGTTCTTCCGTGGCGTGGTCACCCTGATCCCTATGCGGTTTGGGTCTCAGAGATCATGCTTCAACAAACCCGCGTCGAGACGGTTATTCCTTATTTTAAGCGTTGGATGGACCGGTTTCCGGATTTTCAGGAGTTGGCAGCATCGTCTGAGCAGGAAGTGCTATCCCAATGGGAAGGACTTGGCTATTACATCCGGGCGCGCAATATGTATAAAGCAGCTAGGATTATTATTGAAAAATATGGTGGTGAACTGCCCGGTAATTTGACTGAGTTGCGTAAAATACCAGGAATCGGACGTTACACGGCTGGGGCAATTGCCTCGATGGCTTTTAGAATGGATGCAGCCACAATGGATGGCAACTTGCGGCGAGTTTTTTCCCGTGTCTTTAATGTGGATGAACCTGCTGACTCCTCAATGGGTGAAAAAATCTTGTGGGGATTGGCTGAAAAACACCTGCCTAAAGGTCATGCCGGGGATTTCAACCAGGCACTGATGGACTTGGGTGCCACGCTATGCCTGCCACGTAATCCAGCTTGCCCACGATGTCCTCTCAGGGGCATGTGCAAAGCGTGTGCTCTTGGTATACAGGAACAGCGCCCGTTATCCAAGCCAAAAGCTAGAGTGCCTCATTATTTTGTCACAGCGGCGGTCATTGACCGAAAAGGTAAAATCCTCCTGGCGAAACGCCCTTCGAAAGGTTTGTTGGGTGGCATGTGGGAGTTCCCCGGAGGAAAAGTTGAGAAAGGTGAAAGTCTGGAAGCATGTCTCTCACGGGAAATAAGAGAAGAACTCGGTGTAGAGATTCGTGTAGGCAAAAAAATCGGCATCTATCAGCACGCATATACTCATTTTCGGATTACACTGCACGCTTTTTTATGTAAATTGAAGAAAGGCGAACCAAGAACAGTTGAAGTTGCAGGGTTGGCTTGGGTCCATCCCAATGAGCTGGATGACTACCCAATGGGAAAAGTTGACCGGCAAATTGCTGGGCGTCTCCAAAAAGCGTTATGATTTGTTCAAGATTTTTATGCGATTGCTCTTGAAACTCTTATGAATATTGACGAGTTCCGGATTGCCCGAAAGCACATGGTTGAAGAGCAAATTGCTGCCCGTGGGGTGTTGTTTCCACCCTTGCTTGTCGTAATGGAATCGATCCCTCGTCATCTTTTCGTTCCATCCGATGACCTAGCCTGGGCATACGCAGATGGTCCCTTGCCAATCGGTTATGGACAAACAATATCACAACCCTATATAGTGGCCCTGATGACAGAATTATTGCATGTTAAACCAACCCAACGGGTTTTAGAAGTGGGTACGGGTTCGGGATATCAGGCAGCCATCCTTGGACAATTGGCTGCGGAGGTCCATACGGTGGAAGTGATCCCTGAACTGGCCATACAGGCTGCCAGTATATTGGCTGATCTGGGTTACGTTAACATCCATGTCCACACTGGAGATGGGTCTATGGGATGGCCTGAAAAAGCTCCCTATAATGGAATTTTAGTGGCTGCCGCGGCTCCATCCGCACCCAAGCCGTTGCTTAACCAGTTGGTCGATGGAGGTCGTCTCGTCATTCCAGTGGGAAATCGCGGTTTCCAGCACTTGGAGGTCTGGGAACGAATGGGTAAGGAATTTAGCTGTAAAGAGGATTTGCCGGTCGCATTCGTCCCGCTCCGTGGAGAGCATGGCTGGAAGTAATAGAATCGAACAATGATCCTGGTTTTCGACAATTGATTGACAGGGTTGTTCTAAGGTAAAGCCAGATAGAAATTGTCCCCAGAAAGTGACTCATAAATAAGCAGAAGATGAGAGTCGCCTATAGAAATGATAAAAGGGACGATACCAGAAATAGTTGCTCCCCCATAGAAATCCGTATCTTCAAAGATACCTTTTACGCCTGAAATGAGTCTTTCCGGATATTTTAGGATACCGTCTGAACCAATTAATATAAATTTAAACGGGCTCAGATGGCACAGTTGGTCTGGTGACGTTTCGCATGTAACACCGAGAGTTACAAAAATATATTGCTGCCATTGGCCCGGCTGAGCGTTAAACATATCACCAGACGAGACCATACCGTTGGCCGGACGTACCGTACCTTTAATTACAAATTTCATATTATCAGCATTCGCATCAGAACCAACTGGGACAGGATTACTGGGTGATGTTCCAAGAAGGCTTGTAGAAGTTGGAAAAATTACCATCGTCAATGTTGGTTGAACACTTCCTGAATAACCAGGGTTGGTTGGTGTGCTGATAACAACTGTATTCGAACCACAAGCAACAATACTCAGCGCCAAGAAAAGGGCGGGAATTCGAAGAGCTTTATCATGGTTCATATTGTTCTCCAAAATGAGATTGTGACATAATCATCTTACATTTCTATCCCCTGCAATTAAATTGGGATTTTCTATAAGGACAATATTATGGCAGCTATTCTTCCCCCGACAGTAACTTGATCCGTTCCCAGGGCTTTAAATTCTCGTCATCCGCTAGGATGGACTTCAATTCGTACATCTCGTCCCGTAAAGCCGCAGCGCGCTCGAATTCCAGGTTCTTGGCAGCTTCTTTCATTTGTTTTTCCATCTCAGCAATAACCTTCTGCAGCTCTTTGCGCGAGGTAACATCCCTGTGTTTACCGGCCTTATACTCGCCTTTCATTTCGGATACCGCCTGTGGCGACATTTGATCGGTCAGGTCACGGATGGCTTTGTGGATGCTGGCGGGAACGATCCCGTGTTCTTTATTAAAATTGACTTGCTTGGTTCGCCTACGACTGGTTTCATCAATCGCCCGCTTCATCGAATCCGTGATTCTATCGGCATACATGATCACCCTTCCATCGATGTGACGGGCCGCACGCCCGGTTGTTTGTATAAGGGCAGTGTCTGAGCGCAGGAAGCCTTCTTTATCTGCATCAAGGATTGCCACCAGCGAAACTTCTGGCAGGTCGAGACCTTCCCGCAATAGGTTGATCCCAACAACAACATCAAATACACCCAGGCGCAGGTCTCTTAAAATCCCAATCCGTTCCAGGGTTTCAACTTCCGAGTGCAGGTAATGGACTTTGATGCCAAGTTCCATTAGGTATTCTGCCAGGTCTTCAGACATGCGTTTGGTAAGTGTGGTCACCAAAACCCGCTGCCCATTCTCGACCCGAGCCCGGATTTCTTTTACAAGGTCATCCACCTGTCCCTTAGTAGGGCGTACTTCCACTTCGGGGTCCACCAACCCGGTCGGACGGATGATTTGTTCCACCACCTGCTCTGCATGACCCATTTCGTATGGACCTGGAGTTGCAGAAGTATAAATGGTGCTGCCCATCACCTGCTCGAACTCGTCGAATTTAAGCGGGCGGTTATCCAACGCGGAAGGCAGGCGGAAACCGTATTCCACTAAAGTCTCTTTGCGGGACCGGTCGCCATTATACATACCACGGATCTGCGGGATGCTCATATGCGACTCGTCTATCACCAACAGGTAATCGCTGGGCAGGAAGTCCACCAAAGTCCAGGGATGCGTCCCGGGAGCGCGCTGGTCAAGCTGACGCGAATAGTTCTCAATCCCAGCACAGGTTCCCACTTCCCTGAGCATTTCAAGATCAAAGCGGGTGCGCTGTTCGATACGCTGAGCTTCGAGCAATTTCTCGTTAGCTTTGAAGAACGCCACCCTCTCCTCCAGCTCTTTTTCGATATTTGCGATGGATACTTTAAGCCGGTCTTCTCCAGCCAGGTAATGTTTGGCAGGATAGATGTTAACCTGTTTTGGTTCGGAGAGGATTTCACCGGTCAGCGGGTTCAATTCCGAGATGCGCTCAACCTCATCCCCGAAGAATGTGACCCGGTAACCGCGCTTGTTTTCGTAAGCTGGGATGATCTCCAGGGTATCACCCCGAACGCGGAATGTCCCTGGTCGCAGATCTATGTCATTGCGTTGGTATTGTCCGTCTACTAATTGTCGGATCAAGGCGTTGCGCCGGGTTATTTCTCCCACTTTCAACCCCACCACGCCTTTACCATATTCCTCGGGGTTTCCCAGGCCATAGATGCAGGAAACCGATGCGACGATGATGACATCCCTGCGAGACATCAATGCAGTGGTGGCAGCCAACCGCAGACGTTCGATTTCCTCGTTGATCTCGGTTTCTTTTTCAATGTACAGGTCATGCCGCGGAACGTAAGCTTCTGGCTGGTAATAATCATAGTAAGATACAAAATACGAGACTGCGTTATCCGGGAAGAACTCTCGGAATTCAGCGTAAAGTTGCGCTGCCAGGGTCTTATTATGAGCCATGATCAGGGCTGGTTTCTGCACCTGCTGGATGACTGATGCGATGGTGAATGTTTTACCGGTACCGGTCGCACCCAGCAAAACCTGGTGCTTGAGTCCTCGCTGGATGCCATCTACGAGTTGTCGGATGGCTTCCGGCTGGTCACCGGTGGGTTGGAAGGGGGCTTTAAGTTTGAATTCCATAGGATATTTAGCTTGAATTATAAAACAAAACCAATACATTATTTTCGAATGATAAATTGAAAAAATGAGTCTTTTGTATCACCTCTCCTCAGGTAGCCCCTACAAAGCCAGGTCGAAAAGAATACATAAAGTAGAGCAGATGGAGCGTTAAAGGTGAATAAATGAACGCTCAAATAATCAGCAAACACCATCTATTGTCTACCTTTGCTTATCTGCTGGTTTCTCTAGGATTCTTGGCCAAGGAGAAATTTGCAATATTAAACTAACTCATGTGACATATCGTCTAATTCCATTAATAGATGATTCAATTCTTGTCCACGGAATAATGCTCCTTGCATATTTATGAGCAACCTGCTTTCAATCCCGAAATAGATTATATTTAATTTCTTTGCCCGAATAGAGACTCCTTTATTATAGACGCATCTTTTTCTCATATCAGAATATTTGTTCTCAAGGAAAAATCAATTTCAGATGATGCCCTTGCGGTGGGGCGGTAGTGACACTATAAGTAATCGCGAGTTGGCAAGACCGTCTTGGAGTTTCGCCGAGTCTTCATAATAATGATTTTCCATGTAACAATAATTTATGAGAAATAGTAGTACATCCGATATACATCAGTTACAATATATTTGAATTATATTATTTAATACATAAGAGAGGAATTATGCCTACTGCTCTCATCACTGGAATTACCGGCCAAGATGGTTCGTATCTGGCAGAACTGTTGCTAGATAAAGGTTATGAAGTGCATGGCTTAATTCGTCGTTCGAGCTCATTCAATACGCAGCGAATCAACCACATCTACAAGGATCCCCATAGTAAGTCTGGAAGCAAACTCCATCTTCATTATGGCGATGTAACCGATATGGGCAGCCTGCTGGACCTCATCTATAATGTTTGCCCGAATGAGATCTACCATCTTGCTGCCCAAAGTCATGTGCGAGTCAGTTTTGACCTGCCTGAATATACAGGCGATGTCACGGCATTGGGGACGATTCGCATTTTGGAAGCCGTCCGAAAAAGTGGTATTACGACCCGTTTTTATCAGGCTTCTTCGAGTGAAATGTTTGGTGCGGCTAGCCCCCCCCAAAACGAATCCACCCCTTTCATGCCACAAAGTCCATACGCGGCAGCTAAAGTATATGCTTATTGGCTCACCCGCAATTACCGGATGGGTTACAAGATTTTCGCCTCGAATGGTATGTTATTTAACCACGAATCGCCCCGGCGTGGAGAAACATTTGTGACCCGAAAGATCACCCGGGCACTTGCTGCAATTAAGTCTAAAAAAGAGAATATTCTCTTCCTGGGTAATTTGGAAGCTCGCCGAGACTGGGGTTACGCCCCTGATTATGTGGCGGCAATGTGGAAGATGCTTCAAGCTGATATACCGGACGATTTTGTGATCGGCACGGGAGAAGCGCACTCAGTATCCGAATTCTTGGATGAATCTTTTGGTTACCTAAATATGGATTGGCATAATCATGTGAAAATTGATCCAAAATATTACCGGCCAAACGAGGTGGACTTTTTACAAGCAGATCCAAGCAAGGCTCACCGGGTGCTCGACTGGGAACCGCGCGTATTCTTCAAGGATCTGGTTCGCATTATGGTGGATGCAGACCTGGAATTGATCGGCCTTGAATCACCTGGCGAGGGAGCAAAAATTATCGAAAAACATCATGGCCTCTGGCACCGCTGGAACAGCCAGGTTGTGAGCATGGATTGATCATGATTTCTTTATTGGAGATTCGGATATGAAAAGTGCATTGGTATGCGGAGCAGGAGGCTTCATTGGGGGACACCTGGTCAAAAAGCTGAAAACAGAGGGATTTTGGGTTCGTGGGGTGGATATCAAAGAGCATGAGTTTGCTCCTACCCAGGCGGACGAATTCTTATTGCTGGACCTGCGTGAAGAGGAAAATTGCCAGGCAGCTTTGAACTTGAATGAGGGTCGGTTTGATGAAGTGTATCAACTGGCAGCAGATATGGGTGGGATGGGTTTCATCCATTCGGCAGAATGCGAGATTATGCATAATAGCGCCCTGATAAACATTCATATGATACATAACTCTGCAGGAATAGGAATTCCCAGGTATTTTTTCTCTTCTTCTGTCTGTGTTTACCGGGACATGAAACCGGGTGAGGCAGAGATGAGCGAAGACGAGGCGATCCCAGCCCACCCGGATAACGAATATGGTTGGGAAAAACTATATTCCGAGCGGGTGTCCATGGCTTATTGCCGCCGGTATGGGATGAAGGTAAGAATTGCACGTTTCCAAAACTGCTATGGCCCGCAGGGAACCTGGCGGGGCGGAAGGGAAAAGGCTCCTGCAGCGATTTGCCGCAAGGTTGCCGAAGTTAATGATGGCGGAACGATCGAAGTTTGGGGTGAAGGGACAGCAATCCGTTCATATACGTATGTTGCTGACATGGTGGAGGGTATCTATCTGTTGATGCATTCTGACATTGAAGGACCAACCAACATTGGCTGTCCGCAGTACGTCACCGTAGATGAATTGGTTCAAACAGTTGTGGAAGCTTCGGGAAAAAGGATCCACGTAAAGCATATCGAAGGTCCAGTGGGGGTGCGGTCGCGCAATTTCAGTAATGCCAGAATTTATACGACTGGCTGGAAGGCAAAATTCTTCCTCAAAGATGGAATTGCACAAACCTATCCCTGGATCGAGTTGCAGGTCAGGAAGGGTTGAGTGAAAACATCAAATTGGCCTGAGCCGCGAAAATTTTGGTCTACGAGGCGAGTGTGTGTCACTGGTGGGGCGGGATTCCTTGGCACGTTTGTCGTTGAGCAATTACGCCAACGCGGGGCAACCGAAATATTCGTACCAATTATAGAAGAGTATGATCTGGTAAAACTCGAGGACATCCAGCGTATGCTGGATTTATCACGCCCGGATATTATCATCCATCT
>Ga0326726_10000335_pt1 | contig 44690 bp, 35 predicted proteins | sample MHFenrmetagenome_2_FD_207603 | JGI IMG/M metagenome (GOLD analysis project Ga0326726, IMG submission 207603) | Lab enriched peat soil microbial communities from Michigan Hollow, Ithaca, NY, United States - MHF15MN | ecosystem: Environmental > Terrestrial > Soil > Wetlands > Peat | place: USA... | reverse complement strand
CTTGCAGGCGGCGATGGAAGGCTACGAGGTCAACACGCTCGAGCATGTCATCGAGCGCGCGGACATCTTCATCACGGCGACGGGCAACCACAACATCATCACCGTCGACCACATGGCGAGGATGAAGGACAAGGCCATCGTCGGCAACATCGGCCACTTCGACAACGAGATCGACATGGCCGGGCTCAAGAAGTACAAGGGTGTCGAGCGGATCAACATCAAGCCGCAGTACGACGAGTTCAAGTTCCCCGACGGCCACAGCGTGATGGTGCTCGCCGAGGGCCGTCTGCTGAATCTCGGCTGCGCGACCGGTCACCCGAGCTTCGTGATGTCGGCGTCGTTCACCAACCAGGTGATCGCGCAGCTCGAGCTGCACGCGAACAAGGGCAAGTACGAGAGGAAGGTCTACATGCTCCCGAAGCACCTCGACGAGCAGGTGGCGCGGCTGCACCTCGATCATCTCGGCGTGAAGCTCACGAAGCTGACGAAGGATCAGGCGGACTACATCGGCGTGCCGGTGGACGGACCGTACAAGCCGGATCACTATCGGTACTAGAGACTCGGGGCTGGGGCCTTGAATGTCGTGCAGACTCTGAGATCTGACGAAGCCCGCGGGCGCTCACACAAGGCGCCCGCGGGCTTCGTCGTTCTTACTGCACGACGACGGTCGTCGACTGCACCTGGATGGCGGTCAGTTTCGCCGCGCTCCAACGCGCCGGCTGCGCCCCTGAGTCGCCGCACGAGAATGTCGCCGAACCCGGCGAGGCGAACGTATGGACGACCATCGCCGTCGCCTGGATCTGCCCCGCAGTGAACCCCGCGTCGCGCGCAATCACCACCGGATCGTCCCGATCGGTGTCCGCGACGAGGTGACAGAGAACGGCGAACTCCTGATCCGTCGTGGTCCCACCAACTGTTACTTCGGCGTGCAACGCCCACGCGCCCGCACCCAGGTTCGCCGTGATCAACAGCGTGCCGTCCCCAACGTTGGAGAGATTCGTGTCCTCGCCGCCGTGTGGATTCCGGACGAACAGAATCGCCGGTCCGCTACCGCTGGCGCCCTGCGCGCCTTGTGGTCCCTGTGGTCCTGGCGCTCCTTGCGGTCCCTGCAGCCCCATCGGACCTTGCGCTCCGGCCGGCCCCGCGGGTCCCTGCGCGCCGGCTACACCCTGCGGCCCTTGCGGGCCCGCAGGTCCCTGAGGTCCAGCCGGGCCCGTTGAGCCGATCGTGACGACCAGTTCACCCGTCGACTGCACGCCCCCGGCCTTGCCGGTTCGCGAGACCGATAGATGGTAGTCGCCGGGGTTTGCCGCGACGGACGCCGGCAGTTGCGCCACGATGTTCGTCGGGCCGTAGTTGACGACCGTGAGGACGAACCCGTCGAGGACGACGATCGGCGGATAGATGCCGAAGTCTTCCCCTTCGATGATGACGAGCCCGTTAATCGTGTCGCCTACCGCGCGATCGATCTGGACAGGGGCGGCCTGCGCGACCGCCGGAAACGCAAGAAGACACACGAAGGGAATCCACCTGAGGCGACGAATCATGACCGAGGCTCCTTTGGGGGGGAGCGGCGAAATCGCCGCGTACATCTTGGCAAATTGCGCCGGCCGTGGCAAGAAGCGTGCGGTATCATCGCCGCATGAATTCGCCTGTTCGTCACATTATCGTTGCGGCGTCGCTCGCGGTCGTTGGCGGGCTGGTTTTCGTGCAGGCGCAGCAGGGCGGGCTGACCGCGGCGGAAAAAACCCGGCGGTGGGACGTCGAGAACCAACTGCAGTCGCTGGCCGTCGTCGAGCGCAAGGTGATGATGCCGATGCCCGACGGCGTCCGGCTGGCCACTGACATCTACCGCCCGAAGAACGCCACCGGGAGAGTCCCCACGATCTGGGTGCGCACTCCCTACAACTTCAACTTCTGGGACATTCAGAACGGCGTGCCTGCGGACATGAGCGCGCAGCTGACCGCCGTCAAACGCGGCTACGCGTACGTCGTCCAGAACGAGCGCGGCCATTTCTTCTCCGAGGGCAACTACGACATCCTCGGATCGAAGACGGACGGCTACAACACCGTCGACTGGCTGACGAAGCAGGCGTGGTCGAACGGCAAGATCGGCACGACCGGTTGTTCGTCGACGGCCGAGTATCAGATGGGCGTCGCGGCGATGGGCCATCCGGGGTTCGCGGCGATGAACGTACAGGGCTTCGGCGCCGGCGTCGGCCGCGTCGGACCGTACTACGAGCAGGGCAACTGGTACCGCGGCGGCGCGGTGCAGATGCTCTTCATCGCCTGGCTCTACGGCGAGCAGAATCAGGTCCGTCCGATGTTTTCGCCGAACACGTCGCGCGAGGATCTGATCCGCGCGTCGAAGTCGTTCGATCTCGCGCAGCACCTGCCGCCCGTCGACTGGTCGAAGGCGCTGTGGGATCTGCCGGTGCAGGACATCATCAAGAACGTCGACGGCCCGCGCGGCATCTTCGAGACGGCGATGCCGGTCGAGACCGGCGGCAAGATGATCCAGCGCACACCGAACGACCCGGAGTGGTACCAGGGCGGCCTGTACCACGACGACATGAAGCTCAACCTGCCCGGTCTCTGGTTCATGTCGTGGTACGACGTCTCGGTCGGCCCGAACCTCGCGCTCTACAACCACGTCCGGAAGACCGCGTCGCCAGACGTGGCCAACGAACAGTGGGCGATCATCGCGCCGGTCGCGCACTGTTCCTACACGCGCGCAACGGAAGACACGATCGTCGGCGAGCGTAGCATGGGTGACGCCCGGCTCGACTACAACGAGATTGTGTACAGCTTCTTCGACAAGTTCCTCAAAGGCGAGAAGAACACGCGCGTCGACGCGATGGCGAAGGTCACGTACTACACGATGGGCATGAACAAGTGGCAGACCGCGGACACATGGCCGCCTGCGGGCGCGCAGCCGATGACGTTCTTCCTGAACTCGGGCGGCAAGGCGAACTCGATCGCGGGTGATGGCGCGCTGGCGACGGCGGCGCCGGACGCCGACAAACCTGATGCGTTCATGTACGACCCGATGAACCCGGTGCTGTCGTATGGCGGGAACGTCTGCTGCACGGGGACCGCCGTTCAGGCGGGCGCCTTCGATCAGCGCCGCATGGAAGCCCGGGACGACATCCTTATATATACGTCCGAGCCGTTCAGGGAAGGGACCGAGGTGAGCGGCCCGATCACGCCGACACTGTACGTGTCGTCGGACGCAAAGGACACGGACTTCACGGTCAAAGTGCTGGACGTCTACCCCGACGGCCGCGCGTACAACCTGGATGAATCGATACAGCGGATGCGCTACCGCGACGGCTATGACAAGCTGCTCGCGTGGATGGAAAACGGGAAGGTCTACAAGGTGACGCTGCAGCCGCTGACGACGAGCAACTTTTTCGAGGCCGGGCACCGGCTGCGGATCGAAGTCTCGAGCAGCAACTTCCCGCGCTTCGATCGCAATCTCAACACCGGCGGCCGCAACTACGACGAGTCCAAAGGCGTCGTCGCGCACAACGCCGTGCATCACTCGAAGCAGTACCCCTCACAGATGACGGTGACGGTGGTGAAGCGGCCGATGCCTTCGACCGCCGGCCGATGAAATGGCAGACGTCAGAGTTCAGAATTCAAATTGATTGGGGAAATTCAGATCTCTGAACGTGCAATTCTTCAGTCGTGGCGCAGCGCCTCGATGGCGTTGATGGTCACGGCGCGGCGCGCGGGGCCGACGCACGCGACGAGTCCCATCACGGAAAAGAGCGCGGCCGAGCCGGCGAAGGCGATCGGATCGATCGATCTGACGCCGAACAGCAGCGCGCCCAGCAACTGACTCACGGCGGCTGCGAGCGCGAGGCCGATCGCCGCGCCCGTCGCCGTCAGCGCGAGGCCCTGCCGCAGCACCATCCCGACCACCGCGGACGGCTGGGCGCCGAGCGCGATGCGGATGCCGATCTCGCGCGTGCGGCCGGACACCATGTACGCCGTCACGCCGTAGATGCCGATGGTCGCCAGCAGCAGGCCGACGAGCCCGAGGCTGCCGGCGACGGACGCGGCAATCCGCTGCGGCACCAGGCCGATCGCCGTGTAATCGTCGAGCGTCTGCGCGGTGACGATCGGCAGGTTCGGATTCATCGACGCCAGCAGCGCGCGCAGCTCCGTGGCCAGCCGCTGTCCACCCGTGGACCGCGCCACGATCGTCATGCGCGAGTGGTACTGCTGCTGCAACGGCACGTAGACGAACGGCGGCGGCGGATCCTCGCCGAGCGCGGCGTACTTCGAGTCGCGCGCGACGCCGACGACCGTGAGCGCGCGTTTTCTATCGGGCTGCTCGCGCGTGCCGTCCTCCTGCAGCAGCGACTTCCCCACCGCGTCCGCGGCGCGTTGTCCCGGCCACCAGCGCCGGGCCGCGGTCTCGTTGACGATGATGACGCCGGGTGTGTCCGCGCGATCGGCGTCCGTGAAGTCGCGGCCAGCGACGAGCGGGATCTTCAGCGTGGCGAACGATTCCGGCTCGACGATGTTCCAATCGGCGTCGAAGGAATCGTGACCCGCCGGCGGCGTCAGGCCAGGGACGAGGATCCCGCCGAGCCCCATGCGGCTGAGGCCGAGCGGCGGCATCGCGGACAGCGTCGCGTGCGCGACACCGGGCAGCGCACGCACGCGCTGCACGAGATCGCGCGCGAACGCCTGACCCGTCGTGTCCGTGTACCCGCCGAGCGAGAAATCCAGCGCCGCCAGCTCGACGCCGCGCGGATCGAATCCGGGATCGATCGCCGCGGCGCGCTGCAACGCCCGGACGAACAGTCCCCCGCCGACGACCAGCACGATGCTGAACGCCACCTGACTGATGACGAACGCGTGACGCAGGCGCAGCCGCTCCGGTCCGCCTTGCGCATCGGACTTGAGCGCCGAGACGACGTCCGCCTTCGACGCGTGGAAGGCCGGCGCGAGGCCGGACAGGACCGCGGCCACGAGCGACACGCCGAGCGTGAACGCGAGCGCGCGTTCGTCCAGCGCGAGCGCGACGTCCATCTGCACCGGCAGCGTCGGCAGCAGCGCCACGAGCGCGGTGGTCATCGCGCGCGCGAGCACGAGGCCGGCGGCCGCGCCGATGAGAAACAGCAGCGCCGTCTCGATCAGCATCTGGCGGATCAGGCGTCCGCGTCCGGCGCCGATCGCAAGGCGCACCGCGATCTCGCGGCGCCTGGAGGTCGCGCGCGCCAGCAGCACGCCGGCCACGTTGACGCACGCCACGGCCAGCACGAGGCCGACGGCGCCCATCAGGATCGCGAGAAACGCCGCGGCCGGCGCGCCGTTGCCGGGAATCGGCGACGACGGCTCGACGCGCAGTCCCTTGCCCCGGTTCTCGCGCGGGAACTCGCGCTCGAGCGCGGACCCGAGCAGCGTCAACTCCGCCTGCGCCTGCTTCCCCGACACGCCCGGCTTCAGCCGCGCGCCCATGAGCAGCCACACGCTTTCACGGCTCGTCAGGATGGATGCCGATCGCCGAGGCGTGAGTTCGCCCACCATGTTGAGCGGCACCCAGACGTCGCCGGTCAGGACCGTCGTCCCGTGAAAGCCCTCGGGCGTGACGCCAATCACGGTGAACGGCCGCCCGTTCAGCTGGAGCACTCGTCCGACGATTGCGGGATCGCCGTTGAAGCGGCGCTTCCAGAAGCGGTGGCTCATCACCGCCAGCGGGGTGCGGCCCGGCCGTTCGCCGTCATCAGGCGCGAACAATCGCCCGAGGTGCGGGCGCGTGCCCAGCACGCTGAAGTAATTCGTCGACACCAGGTCGCCGTAGATGCGCTCGGCGCCATCGTTCCCGCCGAGGCTCATCGGTTCGGCCCCGAAGCTGTAGGCGTAGACGCCGGTGAACACGGTGTTGCGGGTTCGGATGTCCAGGTAGTTCGGGTAGGAGCCGTTGTCGAACCCCGCGCCGTCCTGCGAGCGTCCGATATCCACGAGCCGATGCAGCTCGGCGACGCCGGCCGGGCGCTTGAAGAGGAGCGCGTTGGCGATCGTGAAGATCGTGGTGTTGGCGCCGATCCCGATCGCGAGGGACAGCGCCGCGGTGAGGGCGAACAGCGGATGGCGGCGGACGAGCCGCGCGGCGTACCGGACGTCCTGCAGCCACGATTCGAGCATGGACGGTATTACGCCGGCGCGGCGCGGAGGTTAGCGGCTGATCATCTTCAGGCTGTCGGCGTGGATCATCAGCTTGCCGCTCATGTCCATCACGTCGCCGGTGATTTCGACGGTGTGGCTGATGTGGGGAACGATCTTCGCGTTCTTGTCGGCCGCGAGACCGCCGGCGATCTCGTAGACCTTGCCTTCGGCGGTGAGGAGCGCCATCGGACGTCCCTGCTTGGCGCAGGCGATCGCGCAGTCCTTCGTGTCGGCCGGCATCTTATGGTCGACGCCCTTGTTGTTCTCTTTGTCTTTCATGAAGCACGACTGGTCGACGATCTGACCCTTGACGGTCTCGGTCTTGGCCAATGCAGGTGCGCCGAGCGCGACGATGAACGCGGCGATGGCGAGGACGGCTGCTGTCTTGCGCATGACGAACTCCTTTTGAAAAACCTCTCGGAAACTACCATACTTCGCAGATGAAGCACATCCTCCTGCTCGCAGGCGTGGCACTCGCCGGCACTGCGATCCTGACCGCGCAGCCCGCGCCGCCCGTCAGCGCACCGTCGGTCGATCAGGTTCTGTCCCTCAAGCGCGCAGGGTCGCCCGAGTTGTCGCCTGATGGCCGTTACGTTGCGTACACCGTGCGCGCGACGAACTGGGACGAGAACGCGTACGAGACGCAGATTTGGCTCGCCGACGCGGCCACGGGCGCCACGCGCCAGCTGACCAACGGCAAGAAGTCCAGCCAGTCGCCCGCCTGGTCGCCGGAGGGCTCGCGTCTCGGGTTCATTTCCGATCGCACGGATAAGCGCCAGATCTATCTGATCAACCCCGGGGGCGGCGAAGCCGAGGCGCTGACGGCGCTGGAGGAAGACGTCAGCAGCTTCGCGTGGGCCCCGGACGGCACGCGCATCGCGTACACGGCGAGGGATCCCAAGTCCGCCGCCGTCAAGGAGCGCGACAAGAAGTACGGAGAGTTCCAGATCGTCGAGCAGGACTATCGCATGACCCAGTTGTTCGTGCTCGACGTCGCGACGCGCGCGACCCGCGCGCTGACGAGCGGCGCGTTCACGGTGGGTGCCTTCGCGTGGTCGCCCGACAGCACGCGCATCGCGTTCGATCATCAGGCCAACCCGAGCCCGGCGAGCTCGGGCACGTCGGACATTTCGATCGTCACCGTCGCCGATGCCTCCGTGCGGCCGCTGGTCACGCAGAGCGGGCCCGACTCGCACCCCGTCTGGTCGCCCGACGGTGCGCGCATCGCCTTCGAGACGTCGATGGCGAACCCGGACTACTTCTACACGAACCGTGTGATCGCGACAGTGCCCGCCGGCGGCGGCGCGCCGGCCGTGCTGACGAAAGGCTTCGACGAGGATCCGTCGATCGTCGCGTGGAAACCGAACGGCCTGTTCTTCTCCGCTTCGCAGCGCACGTACTCGTCGCTGTTCCGTCTCGACGTGACGTCGGAATCGATCGCGCGGCTCGCGCCGAACGAGACGTCCGTCAACTCGGGTTTCAGTTTCTCGCGCGACGGATCGAAGGTCGCGTTCCTGAGCGCCGACAAGACGTCCATCGCCGACGTCTACGCGGCGGCTGTGTCCGGAGCGTCGCTCGCGGCACCCAGGAAACTCAGCGACTCGAACGGCCAGACGCGTGGCTGGTCGACGGGCACGCTCGAGGTCGTCGTGTGGAAGAGTCAGGACGGCGCAACCATCGAGGGCGTGCTGCACAAGCCGGCGAACTTCGACTCGTCGCGCAAGTACCCGCTGCTCGTCGTGATTCACGGCGGGCCGACGGGCGTGTCGCGCGCCGTGCCGTTCACGAGCACGACGTACCCGATCGACGTGTGGGTGCCGCGCGGCGTGCTGGTCCTCGAGCCGAACTATCGCGGCAGCGCCGGCTACGGCGAGAAGTTCCGCGCGCTCAACGTCCGCAACCTCGGCATCGGGGACGCGTGGGACGTGCTGTCGGGCGTGGACTCGCTGGTCGCGAAGGGCATGGTCGATCCCGATCGCGTCGGCGCGATGGGCTGGAGCCAGGGCGGCTACATTTCCGCGTTTCTGACGACGCACGACGCCGCGCGCTTCAAAGCAATCTCGGTCGGTGCCGGAATCTCCGACTGGATGACGTACTACGTGAACACGGACATCCATCCATTCACGCGGCAGTACCTGAAGGCGACGCCGTGGGAAGATCCCGAGATCTACGCGAAGACGTCGCCGATCACGTACATCAAGCGGGCGAAGACGCCGACGCTGATTCAGCACGGCGCAACCGATCAGCGCGTGCCGCTGCCGAATGCGTACGAGTTGTATCAGGGGCTGCTGGACAACAAGGTGCCGGCAAAGTTGATCGTCTATCAGGGCTTCGGCGGGATCGGTCATGGTCCAACGAAGCCCAAGAGCCAGCGGGCGACGATGGACCACAACCTCGAGTGGTTCGATCAGTACATGTTTCAGACGGCCGGGAAAACGACGAGCGATCGGGACCGGTGAATCATCACTGCCGCCTGAAGTCGAATCCGAGCGCGATGCTTCCATTCCACTCGCCGCTGCTGACGAATTTCGAGATGCTGTTTCCGAAATCAGCCGCAGTGAATCCCGACGCGATGTAGCTTTCTTCGAGGCGGAAGTAGAACGCCTTCGCGAACCGATTACCGCTCGGGAACGGAGCGATGACGATGCTGGCCGGGGCTACGATGCCTCGTGAGGTCGTGCTAAATCCGTCGCCGAAGAACGGCTCGACGCCCCCGCCGAACCCAAGGTTCACCTGCGGATGCACGCGGTAGTAGTACATCGCCATCACTTTCAGCGATCGAAGCGATCGCGTGTCGCCGCCCACGTCCGTGAACCGCTCATCGGCGCGCTTCCAGTTAAAGCCGATGCGCACATCGAACTGGTGCTTTATCTTTTCGTACTGTGTGTCGTACGACGTGAAGAACCATTTCTCGCAGCGGGCGATCGTGCCGTCGTCATGGATGCAGAAAAGGTGCACGTCGGTGCCTACGCCCATCAGCTTCGGCCCACTCAATCCTTGCAGCCACTCCCACCATCCGCCATCATCCGCGCGCGCCGTCGCTGGGATGAGCGCGCACGCAGAGACCAGGATGAGCACTCGCAGCATCGTCATAACGTCCTCTCGTCGTGAAGAGACCGGTTACCGAGCCGGATCAAGAACCGTGAACACGTTTTCCTTGGTGCCTCGCTCTTCGGGCAGCGGATCGGGGTGGCGGATCACGTGGTTGCGCGGCGGCGCGCTCGCGGGGCAGAAAACCAAATACTCGTCCGCGCTATCCGCGATGATGTAACAGCGCTCGCCGCCGTAATCAAATCGTTCGCCCAGGTTGTGGTAGAAGACCCGGTACGGCCATTCGTTCATCAGCACGACGATGCTCATCGTCACGCCCAGCAGAACAAGCGCGGCAGTGCCTTCGGTCGAACGCTCCCGGCGCCGCCACTGCAACACCTTGAAGAAACCGAACCCGAGCGTCAGCAGCAGTACGTCGAGCTCCGTCCGGTACCATGTCTTCTCGCGCATGTGGTTCGGCCCGAGTGGCCGCAGCACGTCCGCCGAGTACGAATTGATGAGCGCGCCCCAGGCCTGGATCAGCGCGAGGTGCGACCACACGATCAACCCGAGACCCACGATCGCGAGCGCACACAGCGCCTGCGCCAGCATTGACGGCCTGGTGAGACCAGCGGCGGCCATCAGCGCCGCGCCCGACCTCCGCACACGGGCGAACGCGCGCCCGATCGGGCCGATCGCCTCGATCAGGCGCGCCACGACCCGAAGGCCGAGCGCGAGCAGTACCATCAGCGTCATCTGAAATGCCGAGGGAAAGAGCGCGCGCAGCCCCCACACGAAGTACATCGGCAGCGATTGCGCTGCGAACTTGCCGTCCAGGCCGAAGGTGTACTGGAACCCGACCGTCGTTGCGACACCGACGACCGCGACGACGATCGTCAACAGGCCGACACCGGCTGCGACCACGCCAGCGACCGTCCATTGGCGACGTGGAGACTGCGAAGTGCGTGTCACATCGACTGTCGTGCCGGCGAGCGCGTCCTCGAACTCACGCGCAGATTGAAATCGATCCCGCGGGTCGCGCTCGAGCGCGCGCGCGATCGTCGCATTGAGTTCCTCAGGCACCTCCGGATTCACGGACGTCGCGGCCGGCGCAGCGTTCGTGGACACGGCGACCGCATAGGTGACCGCATCGTCGGTCTGGAACGGACGTCGCCCGGTCGCCATCAGGAAGAGAATCACGCCGGCGCTGTAGATGTCGGACCGGCCGTCGACGTCCTTCTTCAGCAGTTGCTCGGGCGACATGTAGGCCAGCGTGCCGGGATTCCCGGTGAGCGTCGGTTCGGCTGTGGCATGTTCGGTGGGCGCATCTGGTCCAACGGCGCGCGCCGACGACAGCTTCGCGACGCCGAAGTCCAGAATCTTGATCGACCCGTCGGGCGCGACTTGAATGTTGGCCGGCTTGAGATCGCGATGGATCACGCCCTGCGCGTGCGCGGCCGCCAGCGCCGATGCGAGCTGCCGTCCCACGCGTCGCACTTCGTCCATCGACAGCGGCCCGCGCGCGAGCCGCGCCGAAAGGGTTTCCCCTTCGACGTACTCCATCACGATGAACGTGCGGCCGTGATCCTCCAGCACGTCGTACACGCCCGCGATGTTCGGATGATTCAGGCGGGCCGCCGCGCGCGCTTCCCGCAACACCCGCGCGCGGACGTCGCCGGGCTGCGCCTCGACGGCCGTCAGGCACTTCAACGCGACCTGACGCTGCAGGCGCGGATCGTGACCGAGCAACACCTCGCCCATCCCGCCGGCGCCGAGCTTGGCGAGGATGTGATACGGCCCGATGGTCGAGTCTGGCAAACGGACCGCCATTCCAGTCAGTCGTTGACGAAGGGGACTCGGAGGATAGCGGTTCTAACGGCGGGTTTCCAGTTCGTTCTTGGTCGCCTTCAGGCTCTCTTCCAGTCCTCCGCGCGCACGGCGTTCGACAATGGCACGCCGGAGGGCGCTCCAGACCCCTTTGAGCGCGTTCGCGCGAAACCGGTTGCCATACACCAGGTAAAACGCGTCCGGCGCGCCCTCGACGTCGGTCGCGATCGACAGCCCCAGCGACGCGTCCAGGTACCGGCTCGAGTAGACGTCCTTGGTCGTCATCACGCACGTGTCCGCCGACCCGCACACGATCGTCACATGCGTCACCGTGATGAACGGCGACGGGCCGAACTTCTCTTTGGACCAGTAGAGAAAGTCCTCGGGATCCGTCAGATGATTTGACGGGTAGTTCTTCAGATGATCCGGGAGCCCGGGGATCAACGTACCAATCGTCGGCGCGTTCTCCAGGATCCCGTCGAATTCGTCCACGGGGCGAATCGGCCGCGGTCCATCGTCGTACTGCAGGATACGGCCGGCGCCGCCCGCGAGGTAGGCGGCGACATCGTCGATGATCACCTGCTTGAACCACGCCGCGCTGCGCGCCTGCGCGTCCGGCGCCTTGAGATCGACCTCCTGCGGGAGACGGCGGATCATTTCGGCCGAGAGGCGCACGGAACAGTCGCCCACCCGGCATTCCCGCGCGTCGAAGTCATCCACATCGACGGTCAGCGCCGAAAGATCAGCGACGGACGGCGTCGCGCTGAAACGGCCGATCTGGAGTACGCCTGGATTGCGTTTGAACCGCGCGATGTCGCGGACCCGATCGAGGAACGCGGCTTTCGGGGCGTTGACGCGGACCGCGCCGACGACGGCGATTTCGCCGGGTGAGGCCGTGTCGATGCCGTGTCTCACGATCTTCCCGCGCTGCAGCTCCGCGATCTCGGTCGCCGAAAACCGCAACTGCTTGGTCAGCACGTCGAGTACATCCGGCGCGAGGCTCGACCGCGGCGCCTGCGGTCCGGCAGCGGACGCGGCGAGTGCGGAGACTGCGGCCACGGCCGCCGCGATCACCAGCGCGCGCGTCGGAGCCTGCGTCATTTGAACGTGACGGCCCCGGCCTTCGCCAGAAGATCGACGTACTCGGCGACGGCCTTGAGATCGACGGGCTCGAACTCCGCGCTCACGGCGTCGCGAATCTCGCTGACGCTGCGCGCCCCGTCGATGAAATTCAGGATCTCATACGTGACATCGTCGCTGCGCGGCACCCGCGCGATCGCGAGAGACGCCGCGGCCGGCCCCGCCTTCTCGACGAACCAGTCGCCGCGCGGATCGAGCGGTCCCTTGACCGACGCGTTGCGCACCGGCACTCGCGCGTCCGTCGCGGCCTGGTGGAATCCCGCCTGCGCGAGCGCCGCCGCGGCGTCCGGCGACATAAACGTCGTCAGCAGCGATCGGCCGGCATCGGCGAGGCCCGCGCTCAACCGATCGAGATGCGCCGACGTGTCGATGCGCAGGAAGCGCGAGAGCGACCGCAGCCGCCGCTGCTCGCGCAGGACCGCCTGCGAGACGAGGATCTCCGCGTCGCGGCCGCGCGCGCGGTCGGCCGCCATCGCGACTGCCCGCCGGCCGTCCTCGGCCAGACGCGCGTGCGCGTTCGCGTAGCTCAGCGCGACGAGCGCCTCGCCGCGATCCGGCATCGTCGCCAGGTAGTACCCGCTCGCCGCGGCGATGAACGCCGAACGCTTGATCTTGGTCGGCTCGATGTTGTCCGGCAGATCGCCGGTTGTGTGGATGTAGATGTCCGGGTGATCGCGCAGGTAGATCGCCGGAATGGCGAAGCCGCCTTCCTGATAAATCCAGTGGTCGCTACCGCTTTCGTACGGCGTGATGTCCGCCCAGAGCGCGTCCTTCGATCCGCCTTGCGATCGAATCGCGTGGGTCATGTCGCCTTCGGCGGCGGCGCGAAACGCGCCGTCAATCACATAGCGGCCGAACGTCTCCTCCACGTCGTCGGTGACCGTGGCGATCGACCAGGGCGACCGCGTGACGTGCAGGATCGACTTCGTGATGAACGGATCGGCGCCCACCATGTCGAGGTGCACGGCGGCGCGAATCCTCGACGCGATCTCCGGGTACTTCGTCAGGTACGCGATCGTGCCGGTCATTTCGGACGGCCAGATGAAACGGATCGTGCGGACCGGCGGCGGAATGCGCGTCGTGTCGATGAGCGTCTTGAGCGTGCGCGCGATCTCGAGCGTGGCGGCGCAGCCGCTGGCGTTGTCGTTCGCGCCGGGCTTCTCGTGATCGAGGTGGCAGCTGAAGACGATGTCACCGACCGACGCGTCGGTGCCCGGAATCGTGGCGACGAGCGTCTCGTACGGCATCGCATCGTCGTTGCGTGCGCGCACGACCGCGTGGAGCGTGATCTTCTCGCCGCGGCCGAGTCGCCGCTGCAGCGCACGGGCCTCGCGCAATGAGATCATGATCGCGAACGTGTTGCGCCGCCCTCGTGCGTCGAGATGGCCCCAGCGGATCAGATCTTGATCATCGCGCCACCAGGCGCTCACCTGATTCGCGTTGTAACTGACGAGCCCCACGGCGCCGCGCTGCTCCACGGCCTGCCGGTGGCAGGCGGACGGCAGCGCGTCACACAAGACCAGCTTGCCGCGCACGTCCTTCCCGTCGTAGTCGCGCGCCTGCTCGCCGCCGCCGACATCGACGAGATCGGCCGCCACGTCGGCGCTCTCGCTGTTGTCCGCCACCGCCAGGCGGACGTCGTCGTACGAGATGATCCGGCGCGCCTGCGGCGCGATCTCGTCGAGCGAACCGCCGTCGACCCGCCAGCCGCGATTGCCGTGAAGCGTCCCGAAGTAGGTCGAGCCGTCGCCGGGGAACGTCTCGACGTGCGCGTCGCTCAGCCCAAAGGCCGTCGCGCGGCCCTGCACGTACGCGATCGCGTCGTGAAATCCCGGCGACGCGGGCACGCGGTGCATCTGCGTGAGGCGCGACACGTGATCTTTCGCCGCAACACCGGACAGTTCCTGATCGAGCGCCGCGAGCACCGCGCGGTCGAGCAGCGTTTCGGCGGGAAGCTTCGGCTCGGGCTGCTGCGCCGCGAACGTCGAGCCGGCGAGGACGGCGAGGACGAACAGGAACGGGCTCGTCCGGATGCGTGAGGCCATACAGAAAGTCTAGGCGAGCGCCTCGAGGTAATCCACTGCCGCCCCGACGCCGTTTCGCGAGGCGATCTGCCGCCCCAGGCCGGCGGCGCGATCGCGGACGCGCGGATCGTGAAGCGCGGTATCGAGGCGGGCGGAGAGAATGTCCGCCGTCACCAGTTGCACAGGCATCGCCCGCGGCCCCAGCCCCAGCGTCTCGACGCGGTGGGCCCAGTAGTACTGATCGAGAAGGTGCGGCAGGAGAACCTGCGGCACGCCTGCGCGCGCGACGGCGGTCGTCGTCCCGGCGCCGCCGTGATGAATCGCCGCGCCGACGCGCGGCAGGACGAGGGAGTGCGGCACGCTGTCGACCGCCAGCACGTCATCCACAGGAGGGGCGCCCGGGGCGCCGGTGATGCCTCGATCCAGTTCGGCCCAGCCTCCGGCGACGATCGCCCCACGCCCGACGGCACGCACGGCGGCCAGCGTCAACTCGGCCAGCTCGGAGCCGCGCGTGGCGATCATGCTGCCGAAGCCGATGTAGACGGGCGCGGGATCGCGCGAGAGAAACGCATCGACGCGCGGATCCAGAGCGCCGGCATCTTCGAGAATCCACGCGTCGGTGCCGACGACACCCTGGGGTCGATCCTCCGGGAGCGGCGCGAGGTCCGGATCGGCCGCGACGATGACGGGGCCGTTGATCAGCTGCGACAGCGGATCGTGAATGGGCCGCAGGCCCAGCCGCCTGCGGCCGCGATTGATGGCGGACCGGAGCAGCAGGTCGGCGGCCGGACCACCCGCCTGCCAGAGCAGCCGGTTCAGCCAGCGCGGCAGCGTCTGCGTCCGCACGGTCGGCGGCGGGATTTCGCTGCTCGGGATCGCACACGGGCAGAAGACCGCCGTGGCGTACGGAACGTCCCGCCACTCAGCGACGGAGGCGGCGGGAATCTGTGCGCCGGCGCCGACGATCACGTCGGCGGTCGCGCTCGCGGCGGCGATAGTCTCGAAAAGCGGCGCGAGGCTGTCGATCAACTGCCGCGTGAGCCAGCGGAGCGAATGCGGGTCGGCGCCGCTCGATCGCATGACGGCCTCGATGTCGACGCCGTTCGCGTCGGCCTCGAAGCCATGGCGTCGAATCGACGCGACGGCGTTCGACGGCGCGACGAACCGCGCGTCGTGACCGCGGGCGCGCAACGCGACGGCAAGCGCAATCGCCGGCTGCACGTCGCCGCGCGTGCCATGGGGAGCCAGAAGGACCTTCACTGATCAGTGGTGTCCGCCTTTTAGGCGGACCGCGAGCGCGCAAGTATACTCACGCCGGTCGGGCTGACCGCCGAAGCTTTATGCGAAGGCGGAAGCCGGACACCACCGATGACGCCTACCCGTACGCCGCTCACGACCAATCAGATCCGCGGGTTCTGGGCCGCCTGGGGCGGCTGGGCGCTCGACGGCATGGACTCGTTCATCTACTCGCTCGTGCTCGCGCCGGCGCTGACCGAGCTGCTGCCGCGATCGGACATCGCCGCCACGGCCGGCAACGTCGGCTACTACGGCAGCGTGCTGTTCGCGCTGTTCCTGATCGGCTGGGGCCTGTCGATGATCTGGGGGCCCGTGGCCGATCGCTTCGGCCGCGTCCGCACGCTGATGTTCACGATTCTCTGCTACTCGCTGTTCACCCTCCTGTGCGGCGTCGTGACGAACGTGTGGCAGCTCGCGATCTTCCGCCTGCTCGCGGGCGTCGGCATCGGCGGCGAGTGGTCGATGGGCGGCACGTTCGTCGCCGAAGTGTGGCCCGAGGATCGCCGGCGGATGGGCGCCGGGTACCTGCACACCGGCTACTACTTCGGCTTCTTCCTCGCGGCGATCCTGAACTACACGGTTGGCGCGCACTACGGCTGGCGCTGGATGTTCGTGGTCGGCGGCACGCCGGCGCTGCTCGTGACCTTCATCCAGTACGGCGTGCGCGAGTCGCATACCTGGGAGAAGCGCGAGGTGAAGCGACCGTCCGTGACGGCGCCGTTCGCGAAGCTGTTCTCGGCGACCTATGCGAGACGCACGTGGCTGAATGCCATCTACCTGCTCATCTCGATCGTCGGACTGTGGGCGGGATCGGTCTACGTGCCGACGTCGGTGCGGGAGATCGCCGTCAGAGAGGGCTACGGCGCGACCGCGGCGCAGCTCGCGTCCTACGGCACGATGGTCCTGTCGGTCGGGACGATTCTCGGCTGCCTCGTGCTGCCGCCGCTCGCGGATCGGTACGGACGCCGGCTGACGTTGGGCCTGTACTTCGTCGTGATGTTCTTTTCCATCTCCGTCGGGTTCGGCTACGTCTTCTACATGACGCGCGCGCTCCTGCCGTTCATGGTGTGCCTGTTCTTCCTCGGCGTGGGCGGCGCGAACTTCGCGATGTACACGCTATGGCTGCCCGAACAGTACTCGACCGACTGCCGCGCGAGCGCGTTCGCGTTCGCCACCTCGGTGGGCCGTTTCGCCGGCGCCGGCATTACGTTCCTGGTCGGGAACGGCGTCCAGTACTTCCACACGATCGGCACGCCGGTGGCAATCACGTCGATCGCGTTCGTGATCGGATTGATCCTGCTGCCCTTCGGCGAGGAAACGCGCGGGAAAGCGCTGCCGGGCTGACGCCCGGAACTTGAAACTGAAAAGAGAAAACTCAAAAGAGAAAACTGAAGACTGAGAGCCGACAGCTGACAGCCGATAGCCTGACAGCTACATCCGTGGGACCAAATGCACGTTCGTCGCCTTGATCGCCGCGGTCACCTGCGACCCCGGCGTCAAGTGCAGTTCCTCACGCGACCGCCGCGTGATCAGCGCGTCCAGCGGAAACCCGCAGTCGAGCGACACGCGATCCACGGGTCCTTCCGCGGCGATGCTGACGACGCGCGCGGCGAGATGATTGCGGGCGCTGGCGTGCGTCGAGAGCTGCAAGCCGAGCGTGACGTCTTCCGCGCGGATGCAGGCGTAGACGTCGGCGCCAGGCGCCAGCGCGTCGCGCTCGGCGACCTGCAGCACGACGTGGCTGACCGCGACCTCCAGCAACCCGCCGGCCGAGGTCAACACGCGCGCAGGCAGGACGGCCTCGACGCCGAGCGACGCGGCGACGTCGATGTCAGCTGGGTGGCTGAACACGTCGCTGATGGGTCCGGCCTGACGGACGCGCCCGCCGATCATCACGACCGCGGCGTCGCCCATGGCGAGCGCTTCGGTGCGATCGTGCGTGACGAGGATCGCCGGCGTCCCGGTTCGGTGCAGCAGGCCGCGGACGTCGCGGCGCAGCCGCGTCCTTGTCGGCATGTCGAGCGAGGCGAACGGTTCGTCGAGCAGCAGCAGCCGCGGTCCAGGCGCCAGCGCGCGCGCGAGCGCCACACGATGCGCCTCGCCGCCGGACAGTTCACGAGGTTGGCGATCCTCGAGATTCCGGATGCCGAGCAGCGCGGCAATGTCTTCAACACGGTCCGACCCCGGTCCGACCCCGGTCCGACCCCGATCCGACCCCAATCGGACCCCATAAGCAATGTTGTCGCGCACGGTGAGGTGCGGAAAAAGCGTCGGCTCCTGGAAGACCAGGCCAATGCGCCGCGCCTGGGGCGGGCGCCACACGCCGGCGGCGACATCGCACCAGATCTCGTCGTCGAATCGAATCGTGCCGGCGTCCGGCCGTTCCAGCCCCGCGAGTTGACGCAGGATCGTCGTCTTGCCGGCGCCCGACGGACCGAACAGCACGAGCATCGATCCCGGGGCCAGCCCGACGTCGATCGCGGCGGACAACTGGAATCCGCTGGCGAACCGTCGCGTGACGTTGATCTGCAGGGCGCGTCCATTTGGACCCGCCGACAGGCGCGCGGCGCGCACGTCAGGACCCGGCGTCAGTGGCGAGGACGAATCCATACGGATCGCTGCAACGAATACGTCGTCGCGAGAATCAGGAACGAGACGACGAGCAGCAGCAGCGACGTACGCGACGCCGACGCGTAGTCCAGCGACTGCACGGCATCGTAGATGGAGATCGATACGGTGCGCGTCACGCCGGGCAGATTGCCACCTACCATCAACACGACGCCGAACTCACCCAGCGTATGCGCGAAGCTCAGCACGATCCCGGTCACGAGCCCGCGAATCGACAGCGGCAGCACGACGCGGCGAAATGTGTCGAGCCGTGAGACGCCGAGCGACCACGACGCCTCGAGCAGGCGGCGATCGACCGACGCGAACTCCGCGCTGAACGGCTGCACGGCAAACGGCATCGAGTACAGCACCGACGCAATGACCAGGCCTTCGAACGTGAACGGCAGACCGTGTCCGGCCAGGCTCGCATAAAAACGGCCGAGCGGGCTCATCGGCCCGATCGCGACGAGCACGTAGAAGCCGAGCACCGTCGGCGGCAGGACGAGCGGCAGCGCGACGATCGATTCGACGAGAAACTTCCCGCGCCACGTCGAGAAGACGATCCAGTACGCGATCGGAATACCGATGGCGAGCAGCACGACCGTCGTGGTCGCCGCGAGCCGGACGCTGAGCCAGAGGGCCGACCAGTCCATGCCTAGGCGTCCGGCAGAAAGAAGCCGTACCGTTTGAGAATCGCGCGGCCGTCGGCGCCGATCGCGAACGCGCGCAGCGATCGCGCCGCTTCGACGTCCGCCGCCCACTTCAGAATCGTCCCGCCCTGAACCATTCTGGGGTACGTGTCGATCGGTATTTCCATCCAGCGCGCGCGGTCCTTCAGACTGGGCGTCAGCGCGAGCGACAGCGCGATGATGCCGGCGTCGGCGGCGCCGCTGTCGGCGAACTGCAGCGCCTGGGCGACGTTCTCGCCGTACACGAGCTTGGGCTGCACCTGGACGAATAGACCCGCGGCGCGGAGCGCCGCGACAGCGGCGCGCCCGTACGGCGCGTGCTCGGGATTGGCAATCGCGACATGCACCACGCCGGCGTCGGCCAGCGCGCGCAGCCCCCGCTGCTCGACATCGAGCGGCGATGACGCGGGCGTCCAGACCACCAGCCGTCCGATCGCGTAGCTGAATTCGCTCTGCGGAACCGTCAGACCGCGCGCGGCGAGCTGCCGCGGATACTCGAGGTCGGCCGAGAAGAACATGTCGAACGGCGCCTGGTTGAGCAGCTGCGCGTAGAAGGTGCCCGACGATCCGTACGACACCGTGACCTCGACGTCGTGCGATGCGCGGAACCGTTCGAGCAGCGCCTCGAGGGCGACGTTCAGGTCCGCCGCCGCGGCAATGCGGATTCGGGGGCGCGACGGTGCCGCGCCGGGCCCGCAGCCGGCCGCCGCCATCGTCGCGGCGCACGCGCATGCCGCCACGAGCCGCCGCGCGGCTCCGCTCGGCTGAAAGCCTCGCGCAAGGTCATTCACCAACACGATTGCTGAACAGTTTAATCTGATTTAAGCTGAGTCATGCAACGGTATAAGTCATGTCGCTCCTGACGGTCAGGCAGGCCGCCGAGCGGCTGGGCGTCGGCTACTCGACGCTGAAGCACTGGATCTATGAAGGACGCGTGCGCACCAGCGTCACGAGCGGCGGCCACCACCGGATCGCGGACGCCGAGGTGGACCGCCTGCTCGCGCCGTCGACGACGGCGCCGGCGAAGACGATCCCGCGCCGGCGCGCCGGCGCTATCGTGTCCATCAGCGGCCGGAATCAGCTGCGCGGGTACGTCGACGAGATTCGCGTCGAGGGGCTGCTGGCGCAGGTGCGGCTGCGGATCGGCGATCAGACGCTGACGGCCGTCATCACGCGCGACGCGGTCGAGGAGTTGAATCTCCGCCGCGGCGACGATGCCCTCGCCATCGTGAAGGCGACCGAAGTGATGGTCGCGCGCGAGGCGGACACGCCGCTTCGCCCGGATGCGCACGGGGCCAGGCGCCGGCGTCGTCGTTGACACCACGCGAAGCGATCGGCTACGCTGACGCTTCCATGTTCACGGGTCACCATCACGCGCGCCATTCGCACCGCGGCCACGGGCCGGCGGAGGCAGCGTGATCTAGTTTCCGGAGCATCGACAGGCGACTGAAGACTGGAAACTGACGACTGCAGCTGCCCCGCCCCGCCCGGCGGGGTTTTTTATTTTCTGACGGAGTTTCGGCAGATGGACTACACCAAACTCGACGGCTTGATTCCCGCGGTCATCCAGGACGCAGAGACGTCCGAAGTGCTCATGGTCGGCTTCATGAACGCTGTCGCGCTGGCCGAAACGCAGCGCACCGGCTACGCGACGTTCTTCAGCCGCACGCGCAACAAGCTGTGGATGAAGGGCGAGACGTCGGGCAATAAACTCGAAGTGAAGGAAATCCTCGTCGACTGTGACGACGACACGGTCTTGCTGAAGGTGAAGCGCCTGGGCGACGGCAACGTGTGCCACACCGGCGAGCGGACGTGTTTCTATCGGACTCTTCCATGAAACTCAAACTCGGCATCCCCAAGGGCTCTCTCCAGGACGCGACGATTCAGCTCTTCGCGCGCGCCGGCTTCAACATCTACGTCAGCTCGCGGTCGTACTTCCCGGCCATCGACGACCCCGAGATCGAATGCATGCTGATCCGCGCGCAGGAGATGGCGCGCTACGTCTCGGACGGCGTGCTCGATGCGGGTCTGACCGGCCAGGATTGGATCGCGGAGCACGAAGCCGGCGACGGCCGCACGGGAATGCTCGAAAGCGTGGCCGACCTAATCTATGCCAAGCAGAGCTTCGGCAAGGTGAAGTGGGTGCTCGCCGCGCCCGAGGACTCCCCGATCAAATCGGCGCAGGATCTGGAAGGCAAGACAATCGCGACCGAGCTGGTCCGAGCGACCAAGGCGTACTTCGCCCGGCAGCGCGTCAACGTGAAGGTCGAATTCTCCTGGGGCGCCACCGAAGTGAAGCCGCCGATGCTGGCCGACGCCATCGTCGAAGTGACCGAGACCGGATCGTCACTGCGCGCCAACCGGCTGCGCATCATCGACGTGGTGATGGAATCGAACACGCAGCTCATCGCGAACAAGACGGCGCTGGCCGACGCGTGGAAGCGCACGAAGCTCGAGAACATCGCGCTGCTGCTCAAGGCGGCGATCGAGGCGCAGGGCCGCGTCGGGCTGATGCTCAACGTGCGCCGCGCCGATCTCGCCGCCGTGCTCGGGCTGCTTCCCGCGCTGCAGCGGCCGACGATTTCGAGTTTGAGCGACGAGGAATGGGTCGCGGTGAACACGATCATCGAAGAGCGCACGGTCCGCGACCTGATTCCGAAGCTGAAGGCCGCGCGCGCGCAGGGGATCGTCGAGTATCCGTTGAACAAGATCGTTCTTTAAGAAGGCAGGTGGGGCAGGTGGGGCAGGTAGGCCGGGTGGGGATACGGATTGTCGACGCGAGCGACACGCGAGCCGTGACTCGCCTCCTGACGCCGCCGGCGCGCGAGGATCGCGCGTTCACGCGCCGCGTGCAGCGCATCGTCGACACGGTGCGGTCCGGCGGCGATCGGGCGCTGCTCCGCTTCGCGCGCAGATTCGACGGCCTCACCGCGCCGATGGAAGTGTCGGCCGACGAGATGCGCGACGGCGCCGCGCGGGTCGATCCCGCGGTGCGCCTCGCGATTCACCGCGCGGCCGCGAACATCGCGCGCGTCGCGTTCCGCCAGATTCCGAAGCACTGGGATCTCGAGGTTGCTCCAGGCGTGCTCGTCGAGCAGCGCGTCGAGCCGCTCGCGCGCGTGGGCTGTTACGTGCCGGGCGGCCGCTTTCCGCTGCCCTCTTCCCTGTTGATGACAGCCGTGCCCGCGCGCGTCGCCGGGGTCCGCGAGATTATCGCGGTCTGTCCGCGGCCGGAGCCAGCCGTGATGGCGGCGGCGCTTGAAGCAGGCGTCACGAAGCTCTTCCGTGTTGGCGGCGCACACGCGATCGCCGCGCTCGCGTACGGCACGAAGTCGATTCCCCGCGTCGACAAGATCGTCGGGCCCGGCAACCGCTACGTCGCGGCCGCCAAGGCGCTCGTCGCCGGCCGGAGCGCCATCGACTTCTACGCCGGACCGACCGAGATCGTCATCGTCGCCGGCGGCGCCGGGGAAGGACATCCGGAGTGGATCGCCGCCGATCTCATCGCGCAGGCCGAGCACGATCCCGACGCCCGCGCCGTCTTCATCACCTGGAGCCGATCGCTGGCCGCGCGTGTCGCCAGGGCGGTCGCCAGGAGAGGCGCGGGGCGGACGATCGTCGAACGCTCGCTCCGCTCCCACGGCGCCATCATCGTGGCGACGACGTCCGCTGAAGCCATCGCGCTCGCGAACCGCTTCGCGCCCGAGCATCTCGTCGTCGATCGTGAGGGGCTCATCAACCGTCCGCTGACGGCCGGCGCGGTGTTCGTCGGCGCCTACACGGCGCAGGTGGCCGGCGATTACGCGACCGGATCGAATCACGTGCTGCCGACCGCCGGCGCCGCCCGATTTCGCGGCGGGCTGAGCGCCGCTGATTTCGTGCGCGTGATGTCGGTCCAGCGCGTCACGCGCGCCGGCCTTGCGGGACTCGCGCCCACGATCGTGTCCCTCGCGCGCGCGGAAGGTCTCGACGCGCACGCGGAATCGATCGAAGTCCGGCTGGGACGATCAGCCCTCGGCCCTGAGCCCTCAGCCCTATGAGTCACTATCAGAAACCACCGGAGCTGTACGAGGGTCTCCGCCTCCACCAGAACGAGAACACCGGCGGCTGCTCGCCGCGTGTCCTCGAGGCGCTCGCGACGCTGCGGCCGGATCAGATCGGTTTCTATCCACCGTACGCCGCCGCGACCGAGGCCGTCGCGACCTACCTGGGCGTCGCGCCGGATCGCATCACGCTGACCAACGGTCTGGACGAGGGCCTGATGGCGCTCGCCGTTGCGTGCCTCCGGCCGTCGGTCGGCGGTCCCGTCTTCGAATCCATCGTCCCGGAGCCGGCGTTCGAGATTTTTCGCTTCGACACGGCCGTGGCCGGCGGGCGCCTCGTGCAGGTCATGCCGAACGCGGACTTCAGTTTTCCCCTCGACGACGTTCTCGCCGCGATCACGCCGAACACGCGCGTCGTCTTTCTCACCAACCCCAACAATCCCACGGGCGTCTCGATGCCCCTCGACGCGATTCGCGCCGTCGCGCGGCGGGTGCCGCCCGGAGCGATCGTGTTCGTCGACGAGGCGTACGCCGAGTTCGCCCGCGAGTCGTTCATCCCGGACCTGCCGTCCTTCCCGAACGTCATCGTCGGGCGCACCTTTTCGAAGGCGTTCGGCCTCGCCGGCCTTCGCATCGGCTGTCTGGTCGGCGCGCCCGATCGGATGGATCCGATTCGCCAGGCGATTCCGGTCTATAGCGTCAACATCGCTGCCGTCGCCGCCGTGCAGGCCGCGCTCACCGATCTCGACTATCTGCGTAACTACCTGGGCCAGGTCGACGAATCGAAGGCGCTGCTGTATGCGGCCTGCGATCGGCTCGGGCTGAAGTACTGGAAGAGCCGCTCCAACTTCGTGCTCGTCTCGGCCGGCGATCGCCTCGACGCGCTCGTCAAGGGCGCGTTCGCGCGCGGCATCTACATTCGCGACCGCTCGACCGAGCCCGGCTGCGCGGGTTGCGCGCGGGTCGGGGCCGGCTGGGTCCCGCACACGCGGCAATTCATCGCCGTCATGGAAGAGGTCCTATGCGCCGCGCGGTAATCGATCGGCAGACGACGGAAACGCAGATCGCGTTGCGAATCGCGCTCGACGGCAAGGGCAAGTACGACGTGCGGACCGGCATCCGATTTCTCGACCACATGCTGGAGCTCGTCGCGCGCCACGGCGCGTTCGATCTCACGATCAAGGCCAAGGGCGATCTCGACGTCGACCAGCACCACACCGTCGAGGATCTCGGCATCGCGCTCGGGGAGGCGGTCTCCAGCGCGCTCGGCAACCGGCGCGGGATCAACCGCGCCGGCTACTTCGTCATGCCGATGGACGAGACGCTCGCCGTCGCCGCGGTCGATCTCGGCGGTCGACCGCACACGGTCGTCTCGCTCGGCGTGAACGTCGCGCGCGTCGGCGATCTGCAGACCGAGCTGGTCTACGACTTCTTCGAAGGCTTCGCGATTGGCGCGCGCGCGAACGTTCACGTCAAGGTGCTGTACGGGCGATCGAGCCACCACAAGATCGAGGCCGTGTTCAAGGCGTTCGCGCGCGCGCTGCGCGTCGCGTGCGCGAAGGATCGCCGGCTCGCGAAGATGCTGCCAAGCACGAAGGGATTGTTGTGAGGGCTGAGGGCTCAGGGCTGAGAGCTGAAAGCCGAAAGCTGAAGGCTGGAGCGAAGTGAATTCCGGCATCGCGTTGATCGATTACAAGGCCGGCAATCTCACGTCGGTGAAAAAGGCGCTGGCCACGATCGGCGCGGATGTGTTCGTGCCGGCGACGCCGGACGAGCTCGCCGGCGCGCAGGGCATCATCGTGCCAGGCGTCGGCCACTTCGGGGCGACGCGCGCGCTCGACGCCGAATGGACGGCGGCGATCCTCGATCGGATCGGCGAGGGACGCCCGTTGTTCGGCATCTGCCTCGGCATGCAGTGGCTGTTCGAGGGCAGTGACGAAGCACCCGATCTGCCGGGTCTCGGGCTGCTTGCCGGACGCTGCTACAAGCTCGGGCAGGCGGGTCCAAAAGGACCCGCCCTACAGATCAAGATCCCGCACGTGGGATGGAACAGTCTCAACCTCACGCGGGAGGCATCGATCGCCGAGGGCGTGCCGCAGGGCGCGCAGGTGTACTTCACGCACAGTTACGTCGCGCCGGTGACCGAGGACACCATCGCGACCACGGAACACGGCGAGCGGTTCGCGGCGATCGTGCAGCACGGGCAGATCTCGGGGGTGCAGTTTCATCCCGAGAAGTCCGGGGACGTCGGACTGCGCATCCTTCGCAACTTCATGCAGCTCGTCGGATAGCCACGCCGATGAAACACAAAGGACACCAAGAACACAGACGTGTCCTTGATCTTGAAAGCTCTCATGCTCTCTAAACGCATCATCGCCTGCCTCGACGTCCGGAACGGTCAGGTCGTCAAGGGCGTGAACTTCGAAGGCCTGCGCTCAGCCGGCGATCCCGCGGAGCTCGCGCGGCGGTACAACGTCGAAGGCATCGACGAACTGGTGATCCTGGACATCACGGCGACGCTCGAGGCGCGGCGGGCGCTCGCCGCCACGATCCGCGCCGTCGCGCGCGAACTCTTCATCCCGCTCGCAGTCGGCGGCGGCATCCGGACCGAAGCCGATGCGGCCGCGGCGGTCGACGCGGGGGCCGACAAGGTCAGCCTCAACACGGCGGCGCTCGCAACGCCGGCCTTGATCACCAGCATCGCCGAGCGCTACGGCAGCCAGGCCGTGGTCGTCGCGATCGACGCCAAGAAAGACGGCGACCGGTTTGCCGTGTATTCGCGCAGCGGCTCGACGGCCGCCAACCGTGACGCCGTGGAATGGGCGCGCGAAGCCGAGTCGCGTGGCGCGGGGGAGATTCTGCTGACATCGATCGACCGGGACGGCACGAAGATCGGTTTCGATTGCGCGATGACTGCCGCCGTGTCGTCTGCGGTCTCCATCCCCGTCATCGCCTCGGGCGGCGCCGGCGGACTCGACCATTTCGTCGACGTGTTCACGACGGGCCGCGCGGACGCCGCGCTCGCCGCGTCGATTTTTCATTACGCGGAGACGAGCGTGCGGTCCCTCAAAGAACACTTGAAGCAAAGAGGTATACCGGTGCGCTTGTGAATCACGAAGAAGGAAGAACACGAAGGGCACGAAGGCGTGATGGTGCAAATTCACCTTCGTGATCTTCGTGTCCTTCGTGTCTTCCTGATAAGTCGTCGTCGCTGACACGCAAAAATGCTGATTCCATCGATCGATCTCAAAGGCGGCGCGGTCGTTCAGCTCGTCCAGGGCGAGCGGCTCGCTATTAAAGATGATGACGTGTTCGCCTGGGTGCGGCGGTTCGAGAAATTTCCGAAGGTCCAGGTCATCGATCTCGACGCCGCGATGGGCGCCGGCGACAACCTCGCGCTCGTCCGGCAGATCGCGGGCGCGCTCTCCTGCCGCGTCGGCGGCGGGATCCGCACCGTCGAACGGGCGCAGGACGTGCTCGCGGCCGGCGCGCGCCAGATCATCGCGGGCTCGTCGCTGTTTCGGAACGGCGCCCCCGATCTCGCGTTCGCGCAGACGTTGCGCGATGCGATCGGACGCGACCGCGTGATCGCCGCCGTCGACAGCCGCGGCGGACGCGTCGTCATCCACGGCTGGAAGACCGTGCTGCCGCTGACCGCGGTCGACGCCGTCCGCGCGCTCGAGCCGTACTGCGACGAGTTCCTTTACACGCACGTCGATACCGAGGGGCTGATGGGCGGCACGAACCTGGACGCGATCCGCGCGGTCCGGGCCGCGACGACCCGCCGCGTGACCGCGGCCGGGGGCATCACCACGCAAAAGGAAATCGACGATCTGGATGCGCTTGGCGTGGACTCGGTCGTGGGAATGGCGATATACACGGGCGCGCTGGAACTCGGCGCGCCCGGAGGGCAAAGGGCTGAGGGCTGAGGGCTGAAATAACGCGAACGTTTTGGCGGACGGCCTCGTCCAAGTGCCCATGCGCAAGATCATCCTCACCCTCGCCGCCCTGGCCGTGTCGGCGGCCCCCGTGCTCGCCGCTCAGGAAACCACTGAGCACGTGACCCGGACGATGAAGCTCGACCCAGGCGGGACGCTCCGCCTCAAGAGTTTCTCGGGGCCCATCCACATCAGCGTCTCGGATCGCCCGGAAGTCGTCATCGACGCGGTCCGCTACGGCACGCGCGAGCGCCTGAACCGGATCACGCTGGACATCCACGAGGGCGGCTCGAACACGGTCGTCGTCGACGCGAACCGCCGCGACTACAACACGTGGTTCGAATTCTCCGGCCACAACAACGTCGTCAAGACGGACTTCGAGATCACCGTGCCGCGCCGGACGAACCTCGATCTGTCGGTGTTCAGCGCGCCGGTCACGGTCACGGGCGTCGAGGGCACGTTCAAGGCGCACGGGTTCTCGTCGCGGCTGGAGTTTCAGGATGTGACGGGCCCGATCGATGCGCACACGTTCAGCGGATCAATCGCGATTCGCGCGAAGACCTGGCAGCCGAATCAGACGATCGACATCGATACGTTCAGCGGCAACGTCGACCTTCACGTGCCCGAGAACGCCCGGGGATCGGTGTCGTTCAATTCGTTCAGCGGCCACCTCGATTCCGAGCGGCCGCTCGTCCTGCGGAGCGGCAGCCGCAGGTCGCTGCGTGCCAATCTGGGCAACGGCGGCGACGGCGACGGCCAGCTTCGGTTCAAGACGTTCAGCGGCAGCGTGCGAATCGACAAGTAAGTAGAGGTCAGGTGGGTCAGGGAGGGCAGGTAGGCCGGGTAAGCGCGGCCTTCCCGACCCGACCCACCGGACTCGCCCGCCCTACCCGACGGTTCCTCCCCACACGATACAATTGCAGATACGGCCTCCCATGAGGGGCCGGCTCTCCTTATTCCTGTGACCACAGAAGTTCAGGCCGACCCAGAGGTCCGTGCCGGAACGGGATCCGCCGCGGACGCGCGGATCGCCACCGACGGGAAATTCCTGCGTGCCGGCGACGCCCGGTTTCTCGTCAAGGGCGTCACGTACGGCACCTTTGCGCCCGACGCCGACGGCTACCAGTTCCCGTCCTGCCAGCAGGTCGCCGAGGACTTCCGCCAGATGGCGAATCTCGGCATCAACACCGTCCGCACCTACACGCCGCCGCGTCGCGATCTGCTGGATGCGGCCGCGCGCGAGGGGCTGCGCGTCATGGTCGGCCTGCCGTGGTCGCAGCACGTCGCGTTCCTCGACGATCGGCGTCTGAAGCGTGCGATCCGGCAGGAGTTGACCGCGAACGTCGCCGCGCTCTGCGATCACCCGGCGGTCCTGACCTTCGCGCTCGGCAACGAGATTCCGCCGGGGGTCGTGCGGTGGCACGGCCGCTTCGGCGTCGAGCATTTCCTGCGGACGCTGTACGAGGACGCGAAGGCGGCGTCGCCCGAGAGCCTCTTCACGTACGTCAACTTTCCGCCGACGGAATTCCTCGACCTTTCCTTCTTCGACATCTGCGCGTTCAACGTGTACCTCCACCGCGAGACGGAGCTGCGCGCGTACCTCGCGCGGTTGCAGCACATCGCCGGCTACAAGCCGCTGCTGCTGGCGGAAGCGGGCGCCGACAGCACGCGCGAGGGCGAGGACGGCCAGGCGGCGATCACGTCCATGCACGTGCGCGCGGCGTTCGAGGAGGGCGCGGCGGGCGCGATCGCGTTCGCGTGGACCGACGAGTGGTGGCGCGGCGGCCATCCCGTCGAAGACTGGAAGTTCGGCCTCGTCGATTGCGAGCGGCGGCCCAAGCCGGCTGCGCGCGCCGTGGCCGCCGCGTTCGCCGACGCGCCGTTTTCGCGCGAGCAGCAGGACGCGTGGCCGCGCGTGTCGGTCGTCGTCTGCGCGTACAACGCCGGGGACACGCTCGAGGACTGCCTGACCGCGCTCGAGCGCCAGACGTATCCGGACTACGAGATCATCCTCGTCAACGACGGATCGAAGGATCGCACCAGCGAGATCGGACACGCGCACCCTCGCGTGCGCGTCATCGACACGCCGAACGCGGGCCTCAGCGCCGCGCGCAACGTCGGCCTCGCCGAGGCCACGGGCGAGATCGTCGCCTACACAGACGCCGACACGCGCGCGGATCGCGACTGGCTCACGTTCCTCGTCCAGCCGTTCCTGACATCGGACGTGGTCGGCTCGGGCGGGCCGAACGTCGTGCCCGCCGACGATCCGCCAATCGCGCAGTGCATCGCGCGCGCCCCGGGCAGTCCAACGCACGTGCTGCTCGACGATCGCATCGCCGAGCACGTGCCGGGCTGCAACATGGCGTTCCGCCGCGACGCGCTCCTCGAGATCGGCGGCTTCAATCCCATCTACCTGCGCGCCGGCGACGATGTGGACGTGTGCTGGCGGCTGCAGGCGCGGCACTGGAAGATCGGCTTCGCGGCGTCCGCCCTGGTCTGGCATCACCATCGATCGTCGATCAACGCCTACTGGCGCCAGCAGGTCGGCTACGGCGAGGGCGAGACCTGGCTGATGGCCCACCACCGCGAGAAATTTCTCGACGGCCGCATGCTGTGGCGCGGGCGCATCTACAGCCCGCTGCCGTTCGTGCGATCGCTGTGGGGCACGCGGATCAACGCCGGTGTCTGGGGCACCGCCGCCTTCCCGTCGGTGTACCGCACCGACGTGCATCCGTTCGCGTTCCTGCCGCACTCGATTCGGTGGCAGGTACTCTCGTTCATCCTGGCCGTGGCGGGCGCGATCGTCGCGATCGTCGGCGGTCATCAGTGGGCGGCCGCGATCCTCCTCGCGACCGGCGGCGTCGGCCTCGCCGCCACGGTCGCCAAGAACATCACGTACGCATGGCGGTCAGACGTCGCGTCGCTGCCCGGTGTGGGCGCCAACGCGCGGCGCCATCCGCTGCGGCGCGCGTGGGCGCGGTTGTGGTACCGGGTGCTCGTCGGGCACCTCCATTTCATTCAGCCGCTCGCGCGCGTCCGCGGGCGGATCCGCGGCCTGCTGTCGCCGCCCGAAATCGCGCAGCCCGCGGGCGAGCCACAGACGAGCCGCGGACCGCGGCCGTCGCTCGGCGAGGCGTGGCGGGCGCTGCTGCTCATCTCGGGCAGCGTGACCGAAGACCGCTTCTGGAGCGAGACGTGGACGTCCGCCGATCGCGTCCTCGTCCAGCTCACCGAGTGGTTCCGCGGGTCGCGCGCGGTGCGCGCGATCGACGTCGACGAAGGCTGGTCCGACGACCGTGACGTCAGCGTGTTCATCGGCCGGTGGGCGTGGCTGGACATCCGCGCGATGGTCGAGGATCACGGCGGCGGCAAGTCGCTCGTCCGGATCGGCATGCACCTGCGGCCGACGACGTTCGGGATCGTGACGGCGCTCGGTCTCGGCTTCGCGCTGCTCGTCGGCGCCGCCGCCGGCCTGGCGCTGACCGTGCCCCTGGCCGGGCGGATCGTCGCGGTCTTCACGCTCGGTCTGGTCGCGGCGGTCGCCTGGCGCACGGCACAGACGACGGCGATCGCGCGCCGGGGGATCAGGCGGGTCACCGTCGGCAACGGCATGATCGCGATGCGATCGGGTCCCGCGCACGTGCCGCTACTCGCGCCGGCGGGCCTCTGGGTGTACGGTCTGCGCAGCGCGATCATCTTCGTCGTGATGATTCTCTCCCTCGGCGCCGGCACATTCATGCTGCGCGAAGCCGCGACCGGCCCGGTGATCGGCGGCCGCAAGGGATTCGGCGGCGACTACGGGCTGGCCATGGACGCCTGGCTCGACGCGCCCGGCGGGATCGCCGTCGCGCCGAACGGCGACCTCTTTATCGCCGACTCCAACAACGACGTGATCCGCCGCGCCGATGCCCGCGACAACAACCTGTACCCCTACGCCGGCGACCACGATTCCGGCAGCGGATTCTCGGGCGACAATGGCCCCGCGATCAGCGCCCAGCTCGACACGCCGGACGGCGTGGACATCGCGCCCGACGGCGACGTGGTCGTCGCGGACTCGCACAACGATCGCATCAGGCGCGTCGACCGGCCGACCGGCATCATCACGACGATCGCCGGCTCCGGCGAAAACGGGTACGACGGCGACGAAAAGCCCGCAACCGAAGCGGCCCTGAACACGCCGAGCGCCGTGGCCGTGGACCAGCGCACCGGCAACATCTACATCGCGGACACGCTGAACTACCGCATCCGGATGATCGACGCCAAGACCGGCCTCATTCACACGGTCGCCGGTGACGGCACGCCCGGCGAAGGGCAGGACGTCGGCGACGGCGGGCCCGCCACGAGCGCGCACCTCAACATGCCGAGCGACGTGGAACTCGATGCGCGCACCGGCGATCTCTACATCGCCGACATGCACCACAACCGGATCCGGAAGGTCGACGTGAAGACACAGATCATCACGACCGTCGCGGGCAGCGGCGCGTGGGGCGATCGCGGCGACGATGGCCCGGCGACCAAGGCGCAGCTGGCCGGCCCGGCCGGCGTGGCGGTCGTGCCCGAGCCCGGCGGCAAGGTCACGATCTTCATCGCCGACTACTACAACGGTCACGTCCGCGCCGTCGGTCCGGACGGCATCATTCGCGACCTCAGTGACGAAGGCCGGACCGCCTTTGGCGCGCCGACGCGGGTGGCCTACGCCGCGACCGGACCGCATCGCGGCTGGCTGTACGTCACCGACTCGAGCGAAGACAAAGTGGTCCCGCTCATCATTCCGAAGATCGCACCGAAACTGGTGCCGCCGCGGCCGATCGCGCCGGCGCGGCGCGTAGGCGGATAAGGGCATGAGCGATCCGGTGACCGGCGATCGCGATCAGCCGCTGCTGTTCTGGACGCTCGGGTTCCTGCGTCCGTACCGCAGCAAGGTCGCGCTGCTCTCGCTCCTGCTCCTGCTGGAAGTCGGCCTCGGCGCGCTGCAGCCGTGGCCGCTGACGATCGTCATCGACTACGTGCTCGATCACGCGAAGAATCCGCTGCCGGAGCCGTTCGGCCACTGGCTGATGGCGATGTCCGGCGGCAGCTGGCTCGTCCTCCTCGTCGTCTTCGTGATCGCCGGCGTGGTGCTGCAGACCGCGAACCAGTTCGTGTCCGCGTACGGCACGCAGGTGCAGGTCGATACCGGGCAGCGCATGGTGTACGACCTGCGCTACCGCCTCTTCCAGCATCTGCAGGCGCTCGGACTGCATCATCACATCACGACCAGTACCGGCGATGCCGTCTACCGCGTGGACGTCGACGCGTACGCGATCGAGAACCTGGTCATCAGCGGCCTGTTTCCGCTGGCGACCTCGGTCATCACGCTCGTCGTGATGTTCGTGGTGCTCGTCAAGATGGACGTGACGGTCGCCCTGCTCTCGCTGACGGTCGTCCCGTTCCTGTTCCTGTGCCTGCGCTACTACGCCTCGACGATGGTCGATCGCGAGGAGCGCGTGAAGGAGCTCGAGTCCAAGCTCATCGAGCGTCTGTACGAGACGTTCAGCGCCATCCGCCTGGTCAAGAGCTTCGCGCGCGAGCCGTACGAGGCCTCGCGCTATTCCACCGCCGGCAACAAGACGATGGATGCGCGCATCGCGCTCACGTGGCAGCAGTCGATGTTCTCGGTCGTCGTGACGGTGATCACGATTCTCGGGACGGCGCTCGTCCTGATCGTCGGCGGCCTGCACGTCATGCAGGGCAGATTGACGGTCGGCCGGCTGTATCTCGTCATTCAGTATCTCGCCAACGTCTACGGTCCGCTGTCGGCCATCGCGCACACCACCGGCCAGTTGCAGGGCGCCATCGCCGGCTCGCGGCGCGTGCGCGCGATGTTCGCGCTGCATCCGGAAACGGAGGACGCGCCGGACGCCGTCGAGGCGACGGCGGTCAAGGGCGCCGTCGCGTTCGAGGACGTCGGGTTCACGTACCCGTCTGGCGCCCAGGTCCTGCACGACATCGCGTTCACCGCGACACCGGGTCAGATGGTGGCGCTCGTCGGCCTGACCGGCGCCGGCAAGACGACGCTCGTCAGCCTCATCCCGCGGTTCTTCGACGCCACGGCCGGCCGGGTCCTGATCGATGGCATCGACGTGCGGCGGTACCGCGTGCGATCGCTGCGCGAGAAAATCGCGATCGTGCTGCAGGATCCGGTGCTGTTCGCCGGCACGATCGCCGAGAACCTGCGCTACGGGCGGCTCGACGCGACGCCCGCCGAGATTGAAGCGGCGGCGCGCGCGGCGCACGCGCACGAGTTCATCGCGCGCCTGCCGAAGGGGTACGAGACCGAGATCGCCGAAGCCGGCGGGGGGCTGTCGGGCGGCGAGCGCCAGCGCCTCAGCGTCGCGCGGGCGATTCTCAAGAACGCGCCGATTCTGATCCTCGACGAGCCGACCTCGTCGCTGGACGCCATCTCGGAAGAAATCGTGTTCGCCGCGCTCCGCCGGCTGCGCGCCGGACGCACGACGATCGTCATCGCGCACCGGCTGTCGACCGTGCGGGACGCCGACCGCATTCTCGTCCTCGACGGCGGGAAGATCGCCGCGCAGGGCCGGCACGACGAACTGTTGAAGAGCTCGCAGTTGTACCGGCGGATGTGCGCGCGGCTGTCGGTCGGCAAGTCGCTGGATGAACCCGAAACGGTCGACGAGCTCATTCAGGCCACGAGACAATGAGATTTCAGATTGCAGAATTCAGATTTCAGATTCCGCACCGTCCGATCCGTCAATCTGCAATCAATCTGAACTCTGCAATCTGAAATGAAGATTCTCTTTGCAGGTATCATCGCCCGCTATCCGTTCGGCGGCGTCACGTGGTGCTCCCTGATGTACTTGCTCGGCCTGCGCGCGCTCGGCCACGACGTCTTCTACATCGAGGACACCGGCGAGTGCGTCTACGACCCCGTGCTCAACACGAGGGCGACGGACCCGTCGTACGGCACGACCTACATCCACAACGCGCTGCAGCCGTACGGCCTCGGCGACCGATGGTCATTCGTCAATTACGACGGCAGCTACCACGGGCGGAGCGCCGAGGACGTCCGGCGCTTCGCCGCCGACGCCGACCTGTTGATCAACCTGTCCGGTGGATCCTGGTTCTGGCGCGACGAGTACGCGCGGATTCCACGCAAGGTGTTCATCGACTCGGATCCGGCGTTTACGCAGCTCGCGATCGCGAAGGCCGAGCCCTGGTACGTCGACTTCTTCCGACGCTTCGATCGACTGTTCACGTTCGGCGCGAACATCGGGACGCCGGCCTCGGCGATTCCGACGGGCGAGTTCACGTGGCGCAAGACGTGGCAGCCGATCACGCTCGATGACTGGCGCACGGACGCCGCGCCCCGCGATCGCTTCACGACGGTCATGACCTGGCAGATCGAGAGCTTCACCGACGTCGGCGGCAACAAGGACCAGGAGTTCGTGAAGTTCATCGAGCTGCCGTCGAAGACGCCGCAGAAGTTCGAGCTCGCGATCAACGGACCGCAGTCGCTGCTTCGTCAGTACGGCTGGGACACGGTCGATGCGATGGCCGTCTCGCGCACGCCGGGCGGCTACCGCGAGTTCATCCACGGCTCGAAGGCCGAGTTCGGCGTTGCCAAGCACACCTACGTCGCGAACCGCACCGGCTGGTTCAGCGATCGGACCGAGTGCTACCTCGCGTCGGGACGGCCGGCGCTCGTGCAGGACACGGGATGGACGGCGCACCTGCCCGCCGGCGACGGGCTCCTCGCGTTCTCGACGGTGGACGACGCGCTCGGCGGCATCGACCGCATCAACAGCGACTACGAATGCCACGCGCGCCGCGCCGCCGAGATCGCGCGCGAGCACTTCGACGCCGCAAGCGTCTTGACGAAATTGCTCGACGAGGCAGCGTTGTGACGGGTGCAGGGTGCGGGGTGCTGGGTGCCGGGTGGCCGTGCCGGGTGCGGAGTGCTGGGTGCACGCCGCACGCCGCGCGAGGCACCGGGCACGCCGCGCGAGGCACCGGGCACGCCGCGCGAGGCACCGGGCACGTCGCGCCAGGCACCGGGCACGTCGCGCGAGGCACCGGGCACGTCGCGCGAGGCACCGGGCACGTCGCGCGAGGCACCGGGCACATCGCGCGAGGCACCGGGCACGTCGCGCCAGGCACCGGGCACGTCGCGCCAGGCACCGGGCACGTCGCGCCAGGCACCCGGTGCGTTGCACCAGGCACCGAGCACCCGGCACCACGCACCACGCACCCGGCACCCGATCTCGTATGAGAATCGCCCATATCGCGCCCGTCGCCACGTCGGTCCCGCCGCGCAAGTCCGGGTCCGTCGAGACCATGACGTCGCTCCTGACTGAGGGCCTCGTCGCGCGCGGCCATGACGTCACGTTGTTTGCCACCGCCGATTCGAAGACCAGCGCGAAGCTGAGCGCCCTTTATAAGAGCGGCTACTGGCACGACGAGAACATGTGGCCGTGGGAAATGTACGAGATGCTGAATCTCGCGGCCGCGGCCGAGCGCGCCAGCGAGTTCGACGTGATTCACTACGAAGCGGCGTACTACCCGATGTCACTCGCGTTCACGCGCCTCTCGAAGACGCCGATCGTCCAGACCCTGCATCACTCGCCGACGACGGCGGAAGTGCAGCTGTGGTCACGCTACCCCGAGGCGCCGTTCGTCGCCATCTCGAACGAACAGGCCCGCCTCCTGAGCGGCCTGAACGTCGTGGGCACGGTCCTGCACGGCATCGACACGGCCAACTTCGTCTTCCGCGACAAGCCCGACGACTACCTGCTGTTCCTCGGCCGCTTCAACGAGGGCAAGGGCGTCCTCCAGGCGATCGAGATCGCCAGACGCGTCGGCCTCCGTTTGATTCTCGCCGCGGCCGAGAACGACTACTACCGCGAGCACATCGCGCCGCACGTCGACGGCCAGCGCATCATCTACAACGGCGAGGCCGACAATCCGACGAAAGTGCGGCTGTACGGCGGGGCCCGGGCGCTCCTCTATCCAATTCAGGCGCGCGAGCCGTTCGGTCTCGTCCTGGCGGAAGCGATGGCGTGCGGAACGCCGGTCGCCGCGCTGGATCGCGGCGCCGTTCGCGAGGTCGTCGACGACGGCGTGACCGGCGTCATCTTCGAGGATTTCGAGCAGATGGTGAGCGAGCTGCCACGCGTGTTCGACCTCGATCGCCGGTGCGTCCGCGAACGCGCGGTCGCGCGGTTCGGCGCCGATCGCATGGTCGACGAGTACGTGAAGGTCTACACGCGAATCGTGGAGGCGCACCGTGCCCGACCATAGCGCCGGCCCAGAGCCCGGTCGAGGGGCGGGCCTTTCAGGCGAGCGGTCGCTCGCCGGCCGCACCGTGCTCGCGATCTTCGCGCACCCCGACGACGAGTCGCTCGCCTGCGGCGGGACACTCGCGCGCCTCGCCGACGCGGGCGCGCGCGTCATTCTGCTCTGCGCGTCGCGCGGTGAAGCCGGGTCGGTGACCGACCCGGCGCTCGTTCCCGACGGCGATCTCGGCAGCGTCCGCGCGCGCGAACTGAGCGAGGCGGCCGCCATCCTCGGCATCGCCGAGGTCATCCTGCTCAACCACTCCGACGGCAATCTCCGGTGGACGGACGAGCCCGGGCTGCTGGCGGACATCGTCGGCGCGATCCGCCGCTATCGCCCGGACGCCGTGATTACGTTCGCGGAGGACGGGCTCTACTGGCACCTCGATCACATCGGCATCCACGAGCGAACGTGGGACGCCATCGAGTCCCTCGGGGCCGACGCGCCCGCGCTCTACTTCGTCACGATGCCGACCGGCATCATGCGGGCGATTATGGAGGCCGCCCACGCCAAGGGCGGCGCGCGGCCTGACTCCAGCTTCTGGGGCATCACGCCGGACGCGTTCGGCCTGAAGGCCGCGCCGCCGGGCTTCGTCGTCGACGTGCGGAACTGGGCGCCGCGCAAGCTGGCCGCCCTGCGCTGCCACCGCACGCAGATGGGTCCGAACAACCCGATGGCGTGGATCGACGAGGACGAAGCGCGGCGCTGGCTCGGCACTGAACAATTCCGGCGCGCACCGCTCGAATCCAATAACGGCTCGGTCCTCGAAGCCCTCGGCGATGCCGGAAGTCTGAAGTCTGACGTGTGAAGACCCCTTCAGCCTTTAGACTTGAGACGTCAGACTTTTCATGCGCATAGACTCTCTCGACATCCTGCGCTGCCCGTACTGCGGGGGGCGCCTGTCTCTCGTCGACTCGCTCTTTCACCGCGTGAGCGATGACGAGATTCACGACGGCATCCTCGGCTGCCACTGTTGCATCTTCCCCGTCGTCGACGGCATTCCCGTCCTGCACCTTCAGCCCCCGGCGACGGCGGCCCGCGATCACGTGCAGGCGGGCAGACCCGAGCAGGCGCGGCGCGTGATGTTCGGGCTCGAGGACGGCGCGCTGAGCGAGGCCTTCGACGCGGTGGCGGCGTCGCCGGCGTCGACGTACCGCGACATCGTCGAGGCGCTCGGGCCGACGTTCGAGGGCGGCTATTTTCTCTACCGCTTCTCCGATCCGACCTACATCGTCGCGCAGGCGGTCGTGCGCGCGACCGCGGCTCCCGTCCTGGGCGGGACGCGGCGCGCGATCGATCTGTGCGGCGGGTCGGGCCACGTCACGCGATCGCTGCTCGGGCTCTCGTCGCCGCCGCCCGTGCTCGCCGATCTGTACTTCGCGAAGGTCTGGCTGGCGCGGCGGTTCACGGCGCCGGGTTGCGAGCCGGTCTGTGTCGACGGCAACGCCCCGCTGCCGTTCGCGCGCGGCGCGTTCGGGCTCGCGATGTGCACCGACGCCTTCATGTTCATCTGGACGAAGCGCCAGTTCGTCGGCGAGATGGCGCGCCTGATCGACGGGCAACGGATACCGGGCGCGGTCCTCATCGGCCACACGCACAACGAGCGCGTCTGGAGCCCGTCGCACGGGAATCCGCTGACGCCGGAGGCCTACGCCGATCTGTTCGAGACGCTCGAGCCGCGGCTGTTCGCCGAGGCCGGACTGTTCCAGGACGTGATCGGCGGCGGGCCGCTGGATCTCTCGCGCCGCGATGGCGCCGCCGCGCTCGATCGGGATCCCGCGTTGACGATCATCGCCACGCGCCATCCCGGTGTGTTCGCACCGCACGCGCTGCCGCCGCCGGCGCCCGCGCTCGGCGAGTTCCGGGTGAACCCGCTCTACACCATCGATCCCGGCGGCGACGGCGACCACGCGCGGCTGCGGCTCCGCTTCCCCTCGGACGATTACCAACAGGAATACGAGGCCTGCCGGCAGTACCTGCCGGACGAGGTCATGGTCGCGCGGTCGGCGCTCGACGCCCTGCCCGCCGCGGTCGCCGACGGCCCGCTGGCCGATCTGGCGCGCCGGCGCATCGTGCTGGATCTGCCGAAGCGATACTACTGACAGTGACATGTGAGGATCTGAGGATGTGAGGAAGTCAGAGCCCTCGCGCACGTTCCCGCGTTCTTCAGATCCTCACATCCTCAGATCCTCACATCCTCAAATTGGACGGTTACGGTATACTCCGTAGTCATTACTGTGTTTAACGTAACCGAGAACCCCTTCGTCTACGGCGAGGTCGTGCCGGCGGCCGGCTTCGTGAACCGCGTCGCCGAGCTGGACCGGCTCGTGCGGGATCTGGCCGCGGCGCAGAAGGTGTTCCTGATCTCGCCGCGCCGCTACGGGAAGTCGTCGCTGATCCGGCAGGCGCTGGCGGCCATGGCGCGGCGGGGCGCGCTGACCGTCGACGTCACCGTCAGCAGCTTCAGCTCGTACGTCGCGTTTCTCGAGGGCTATGCGCGCGCGCTGATGACGGCGGAGACGAAATGGGACCGCGCGCGGACGTGGCTGCGCGAGACGATCCGATCGGCGCGGGCGGAGGTCCGCTACGCGCCAGGCGAGTCCGCGCTCGGCGCGGTGACCGTGTCGTTTCCCGGCGTGAGAACCGATCGCGACGTGTCGCGGCTGGCCCTCGAAGTCTTCGCGCTGCCCGCGCGGCTGGCCGAGACGCGCCGCCGCAAGGTCGTCGTGGCGCTCGACGAGTTCCAGGCGATCGGCGGTTTCAACGGCGGATCCGTGGAGCACGCCCTGCGCGCGGCCGTGCAGCACCAGCGCGACGTCGGCTACGTCTTCGCGGGATCCGAGCCGTCGCTGATGGAGCGCATGCTCGGGCCGAAACGGCCGTTCTACAAAGCGGGTCCGGTCATGCGCCTGGAGAAGATTCCCGCGGACGAATTCGCGACGGCTATTGACGCGCGATTCGCGCGCTCGGCCATGAAGCCCGAGCAGGGACTCGGCGCCGCCATCGTCGATCTCGCGGGGAATCTGCCGTACGACGTGCAGCGGCTCGCGCACGAAACCTGGGACGAGGTGCGGGGTCACGGCCGGAAGCGCGCGACGCTGGACGATCTCCACCACGCGCTGAAGCGCCTGCTGGCCGAGCATCAGATGATGTTCGAAGCCGTATGGCAGCGGCTCACGCTGATGCAGCGCTCGGCGCTGAGAGCCGTGGTGCTGGAAGACGGTCAGGGCCTGCATTCGGCGGACGTGCGCACCCGCCACCGCCTCGGCGGCGCGTCCACCGTGCAGGCAGCGCTGGCCGCGCTCGTACGCGATGATGTCGTCACGCGCGACGGCGATCGGCACGTCGTCGTCGATTCGCTGTTTCGCGAATGGGTCGCGCGTCAGACCTACTGAAACGCGAGCGTTGCCGCAGCGAGTCCCTGTTCGCCGCAGATCGAATAGAAGAGATACGTCCGGCCGTTCTCCTCGAAGATGCCAGGATCGCGAAGCTGCTGTGCCGGACCCTTGATGTCGCCGGCCTCTGACGGCGCGTTCGGCAGCGTCGGGCACTCGTACGGCGCTTCGGGGCGCAGCAGTTCGATCGGGGCCGACGCCGTCCACGCCTTCCAATCGGTCGTCAGATCGATCGTCGACAGCATCACGCGCTCCGGCGCGTCGCCGATGCCCGTGAAGAACACGTAGAGCGTGCCGTCCCGCTGCAGCAGCGCGACATGCCGCACGCGGTTCGCGTACGGGCCGTCGCGAAAGGCGCTCGCGCCGATGTCGAAGCTCGCGAACGGATCGCGCGACCGCAGCAGCTGACCGAGCCGCGACAGGCTGTAGAAGTACCCGTCGCGCTGGAACACGCGCAGATAGCTGGACTTCGTGATCGCCGGATGCACCGTGTACCGCAGGCCGTCGCGCGAGTCGGCCGACTGCGTGAACTGCGCGTAGCCGTGCTGGCGCGCCCACGCGCGCGCCGCGGGCTCGCCCACCGGCCACATCGTCCCGTCGGTCCACCAGCCGTGAAACCACATCACGAGCCGCCGATTGGCGTCGTCGATGTAGACCTCCGGCGACGCGACGTGCGTATAGAAGTTCTCGAGATTTTCCGCGGGGTCGGGCTGCGGCCGGAAGAACGCCGTCTCGTTCACGGGCAGGACGCCGGGCTCGTAGATCTTCCACGGCCCCTCGACCGCATCCGCGTACGCCAGCCGAATGAACGCACCCATGTGGTGCGCGAAGTACATGTAGTAGCGCCCCAGCGGCTTCTCGATCCACGGCGGGACGCGGATGATCGACGGCCCGTTGATGTTGTCCCCGAGCGTCGGCGACGACCGCAGCGTGACGAGCGGATTCTGCGGCAGCCGCGTCGCGGTGACGCGCGCGGCCGGCTGCGCCGCCTGTGGCGATTGCGACATCCAGCCGCGAGGCGCGACGGCAATGAGCGCGCCGACGATCGTGAAGATTCCGGCGAGCCGCCGCATCGGCGCCATTCTACGCGGTTCGCTTCGTCGACCGGAGCACGGCGAGCGTGAGCATCGTCAGGCCCCACGCCAGGAGCGCGAGCGCTTCCGGCCAGAACGTCTCGAGCCCGACGCCCTTCAGGAAGATCGACCGCAGGATGACGAGGAAGTACCGCAGCGGAATCAGGTACGTGAGGCGCTGAATGATCGCCGGCATGTTCTCGATCGGGAAGACGAACCCCGAGAGAAACACCATCGGAATCAGGAAGAAGAACGCCGCCGTCATCTCGGCCTGTTGCTCGCTCGCCGAAATCGTCGAGATGAACAGGCCCAGGCCGAGCGTCGACAGCAGGTACACGGCCGACATCGCGAACAGGAGCAGCACGCTGCCTCGCAGCGGTACCTCGAACCAGAATACGGTCACGCCGATCACGAGGCACACGTCGATCATCCCGACGATCGCGTACGGCAGGAGTTTGCCGACGATGATCTCCCATCGGCGGAGCGGCGTGACGTTCAGCTGCTCGAGCGTGCCGCGCTCGCGCTCGCGCACGATGCCCATCGCCGCGAGGATCGTCGTCACGGCCAGCAGGAGCAGCGCCAGCACGCCGGGCAGCATGAAGTGACGGCTCTCGAGCCGCGGGTTGAACCAGACGCGGACGCGCGCCTCGATGCCGGCGGCGCGCGGCGGTCGCGGCGCGCCCGGCGGCACGCGCGCAGCCATCAGCTCCTGCGCGTAGTCCGCGAGCAGCGAGACCGCGTAGCCCATCCCGACGCCCGTCGAGTTGGCGTCGCTGCCGTCGGCGAGGACCTGAATCGTCTGCGGGCGCCCGCCGCCGATCGACTCCCCGAAGCCGGCCGGGATCCTCAGCGCCATCCACGCGCGGCTGGTTTCGAAGTACTCGTCGACGAGGTCGGTGCTGCCCACGAGTCCGACGACGCTGAAGTACGGCGAGGCCGAGACCCGCGCGATCAGGTCGCGGCTCGCCGTCGATCGATCGGCGTCCACCATCAGGACCGGCACCTCGCGGACGTCGGTCGTCGCGGCGTAGCCGAGCATGAACAGCTGCAGGATCGGCGCGAGGATGACGATCACGAACAGCCGCGGATCGTCTTTCAGCTCGAGCAGCTCTTTCCAGATGAGGTAGCGCACGCGCTGCATGTCAGCTCCACTGCCGCCGCAGGCGCACCGAGGCAAGTCCGAGCACGACGACCGCGAAGACCGCGAGCGCGCCCAGATGAAGGGGGAACGCACGGGCGCCCGCGCCTTTCAGCAGGATGCCGCGCAGCACGATCAGGAAGTACCGCGCCGGCACCGCGTACGTGACGAGTTGCAGGAACCGCGGCATGCTCGAGATCGGGAAGATGAAGCCGGACAGCATCAGCGTCGGCAGGAACGACACGAGCAGCGCGATCTGAAACGCGACCTGTTGCGTCTCCGCGACGCTCGACACCATCAGCCCGAGGCCAAGCGCGCCGACGAGGAACAGCGACACGGCGATCAGCAGCAGCGGCCACGACCCGTGCATCGGCATGCCGAAGAGCGTCATCGACGCCGCGATGACGCCAATCGCCGACGCGAGCGAGATGAGGAAGTACGGGACGGTCTTGCCGATGACGAACGCCGCCGCGCCGAGCGGGGCCATGCGGACCTGCTCCATCGTGCCGCGTTCCTTCTCGCGGACGATCGACATCGCCGTCGAGATGACCGCGGTCAGCATCGCGATGTACGCGATGAGTCCGGGCACGAGGAACAGCGTGCTGCGCAGTTGCGGGTTGTACCAGACGCGAGGCTCGACGGCAATCAGCGGCCGTTCCGGCGGGCCGGCCGGCAGATAGCGCGCCGACTCGCTCCGAACGATCGTGGTCACGTACCCCATCACCGTCGTCGCCGTGTTCGCGTTGTCGCCGTTGAGCAGGACCTGCACGAGCGCAGGCCGGGCCGTCTGCAACTCCCGGCTCAGTCCCTGTGGGATCACGAGAACCGCGCGCACCTCGTTGCGATTCATGAGCCGTTCAATCGCCCGCGGACCCGAAAGCCCAGGCGGGTCCAGAAGGACCCGCCCTACAGATCCGCCGGCCTCGATGCTCGCGACGAGGTCGAAGTAGCCGGAATTGACGAAGGCGGCGATGAGCGACCGGCTGGCGGGTGTGTGATCGCGATCCTCGACGGCGAGGCGGACGTGCCGGATGTCGAAGTTGAGCGCGTAGCCGTACAGCAGAAGAAAGAACACCGGCACGAACAGCAGCGTCAGCAGCGTGCGCCGATCGCGCACGATCTGCCGGAACTCCTTGCGCGCCACCGCGAGCATCTTTCGCATCGCTACCCCGCGCGCTCCACCACGTCGAGAAACACGTCCTCGAGCGACGGCGGCACCGGCGTCATCGCGCTGACCGCGACACCGCCATCGCGCAGCCGCCGCTGGATCTGCGGCACCACGCGTCCGGCATCGCCGCTGTCGCGCTTCAGGACGGCGTGGACCGACGTTCCAAACACGCTGGTCTTCTCCACCTCGGTCATGCCGTCGAGCAGCCGCATCGCCTCGACCGGCTGGTCGGCGTGCACCTCGAGGATCGCGCGATCGGCGAAGACGCGCTTCAGCTCGCCGGTCGTGCCGAGCGCGGCGAGACGCCCCGCGTGAATGATCGCGAGGCGATGGCAGTGTTCGGCCTCGTCGAGATAGTGTGTCGTCACGAGAACCGTGACGCCGGAGGCGGACAGATGATCGATGAGCCGCCAGAATTCGCGGCGCGACACCGGATCGACCCCGCCGGTCGGCTCGTCGAGAAACACGATCGGCGGCTCGTGCATGATCGCGCACCCGAGCGCGAGGCGCTGACGCCAGCCGCCGGCGAGATCGGCCGCGCGCGTGCGCTCGCGCCCGTGCAGGCCGGCCATTTCGAGGACGAACTCGCGCCGCCGCTCGAGCCGCGCGCGATCGAGACCGTAGATGCCGCCGAAGAATCGGATGTTCTGATCGACGGTCAGCCGCTCGTAGAGCGAGAAGCGCTGCGACATGTAGCCGATGCGCCGCTTCACGCCTTCGGGATCGCGGCCGACGTCGATGCCGCCGACCGTCGCCGAGCCGGACGATGGCTTCAGCAATCCGCACAGCATGCGAATCGTCGTCGACTTGCCGGCGCCGTTCGCGCCGAGGAAGCCGAAGATTTCGCCCTGTGCGACGGTGAACGTCAGTCGATCGACGGCGGTGAACCCGCCGAAGCGCCGCGTCAGTTCTGAAACGGTGATCGCATTCATGACGACCGACTTCGACTCCCGACTCCCGACTACCGACTCCCGACTGCTCTCGCGAGCCGCGCGTCCGCGAGGCGGGCAGCCGCGACCGCTTGCGTGCGATCCAGTTCCGCCTGCAGCAACACGCCCTGCGCATCGAGGACATCGGTGCTGGTCGCGACGCCGGCGGCAAAGCGGTCGGCGACGACGCGGCGCGCTTCGGCCGCCGCGCGGACGGCATCGGTGGCAGCCTCGATCGCGACGCGGCTGGACGACACCTCGCTGAGCCGCTGACGAATGTCCATCGCCACGATCGAATCGAACTCGGCGAGGCGTTCGCGCAGCGCGTGCGCGTTGGCATTCGCGCCGGCGACCTCGCTCTTGGTGCGGCCGCCGTCGAAGAGCGGCCAGCTCACGTTGATGCTCGCGTCCCACGACGAATGCCACGCGTCTTCTCTGGGAAAGATCCGCGGATTCGGCTGCGCGTAGTCGATGCCGCCGCCGACGGCGACCGTCGGTTTCGTGCCCGCGGTCGTCGCGGTCTCGCGCTCGTCGGCGGCCGCGAGACGCTTCACGAGCCCGGCCCGCTCGGGGCGCTGCGCTGTGGCCGTCGCAATCAGCTGATCGAGCGCCGCACCAGACGCAGACCCGGCGTCGATCGCCGCCGCCGCCGCTTCAATCGGCGTCTCGGCCGGCGCGCCAACCAGGCGCGCGAGCTCCGCCTCTGAAACCTCGCGCTGCGATCGCGCCTGCGCAGCCAGCTGGCGCGGGCGCGACGACTGCGCTTCGGCGCTGAGCACGTCGTTGGGCGGGACGAGACCCGCGGCCAGTTGATTGCGGACGTCGCGCACGTGCGCGTCGACGCGCTCGCGGCTTTCCTGCACGACGCGCACGA
>Ga0326726_10000334_pt1 | contig 44819 bp, 40 predicted proteins | sample MHFenrmetagenome_2_FD_207603 | JGI IMG/M metagenome (GOLD analysis project Ga0326726, IMG submission 207603) | Lab enriched peat soil microbial communities from Michigan Hollow, Ithaca, NY, United States - MHF15MN | ecosystem: Environmental > Terrestrial > Soil > Wetlands > Peat | place: USA... | reverse complement strand
GGCAGGCCCGTTGGTCACATTACTCACTTGCAGTTTGCTAGTTTCGGCGGTGACAGTTGGGGAAACATGCGTTCTGCAGCAGAAGAAATGTCCAAATACATTAACAACCATAATCACCTGACATTTGACATGGGGCAAGTAATATTCACCGATACCACAACCATGACAGCTGACGGTCCATTCGAGTATACACTATATCAGTTAAGCGGGCACAAATGGGTCAACAGCGACGTTGAAACAGAGACAAGTGGCGGAATCATACCTTTCCATTATAAGAAGACTAACGCTGTGAATGCTACACAATGGTCAATAGGTCTAGAACTGGCTTTGTTGATTGACGATCCCTGGAAAATGTTTATGACTACCGATCACCCTAACGGAGGACCGTTCTTTGCCTATCCAAGAATTCTGGCTTGGCTTATGAGCAAGAACGCGCGTAAGGCAACTTTAGAAAGGTGCCACAAGAAAGCACAAAAAAAGAGTTTGTTACCTTCAATTAACCGGGAAATGTCTCTTTATGAACTAGCAATAATGACTCGTGCAGGGCAAGCCAAAGCTTTAGGACTCAAAAATAAGGGACATCTTGGCGTTGGCGCTGATGCTGACGTTGCAATATTTAACATTAATCCTGAAACAACTGACATAGCGCGGAAGTATAAGACTGTTCGTCGAGCTTTCAAGCATGCAGCTTACACGATTAAAGATGGTCAAATCGTTGTCAAAGACGGCGAAGTAGTTAGCAAAGCAAGCGGCAGAACTATGTGGTTAGACGTTCAAACTGCTGAACCGTGCAAAATTGACGAAGACATGAAAATGAGATTCAAAGAATACTGGACTGTCGATTATGATAATTATCCAGTCTACGATCGCTATGTCAAGGTTAAAGATCCAATAACGATAAAGGCGAGCGTCTAAATGATAACTTTAACTCCACTAAGAAAATTTACATTTCCAGTCCAAGCAGAATGCATTAGTCCCGATGTTTTTCAAGCTAAGGACACTGCCGAATTAGCAAAATTGCCACTATATGAAGGAAATAGACCAAAAACGCTCATAGACCTCTTTAAAATAGAAGAGGATGGAGCTGATTCTCCAAGCATTACAATTAATGGCGATGTGGGTGAAGTAAGACGGATAGGTCAGGAGATGAAAAATGGTGAAATCGTTATCAATGGCAATGCAGGCATGCATCTTGGAGAAAAAATGACAGGAGGAAAAATTACAGTAAACGGAGATGCAGGACAATGGACAGGCAGCTGTATGAAGAAAGGCTTAATTGAAGTTCACGGAAATGCAAATGACTATTTGGGTTCACCTTACCGCGGAGCTAGTGAGGGTATGCGTGGAGGAAAAATTATAGTCGATGGCAATGTAGGAAGCGACTCAGGCGCCTATATGCGAGGCGGCTTAATCAAGATAAAAGGAAACAACACTGGGCAATTTTTAGGATTCCACATGAGTGATGGTACTATTCATGTTGAAAAAAATGCCACAACACGAGTTGGCACAAACATGGTCGGTGGAAAAATCGTCATTTCAGGAAAAATCGAAGAAGTAATGCCAACCTTTACGATTGACTCTGTAAAGCCTAAGGTCAAAATTGACGAAACCGAATCAGCAGCGGGTCCGTTTTACGTCTTTCTAGGCGATATCGCAGAAAAAGGCACCGGAAAACTTTTCGTTTCCAAAGCAAACAATCCTCAACTAAAACCCTACGAAAAATATCTTTAACTTTCAGTTTACTGCACAAATCTTTTTCTTATTGAAGCATTAGCTTCTTTTAGATATTTATCTTTCAAGTCGATAACAAGTAGCTGATGGATAATGGTTCGCCAAGTTGACATAGTGAAAATTGATCTTTCAACTTCGAAAGCCGAGAAGAAAACTGATTACGTTGCTGAAGAAATTCCTCTTCACCTTTTTGTCAATAATACCTTACTGGTGACTATTCTCTGCACTCCGACTAACATTAAGGAGTTGGCGGTTGGGCACTTGCTTTCAGAAGGGTTTTTGAAATCAATTGATGAAGTTGAGGAAATAACTGCAAAAGAAACCGAAAACGTTTGTTATGTTAAACTTAAACCAACTGTAAATGTCGAAGACAGAGTTAAACTCTCTAGACTGAATGCACGCGTTATAGTATCAGCATGTGGTGCAGATTCGCCTTATCAATACACAGGCAAAATCCCCATTGTCGAATCAACCCTGACTGTTGACGCAAAGGTAATTTTTGATAGTGTTAATCAACTTAACTTTAAAGCAGAAGGCTTTAAGAAAACAGGCGGGCTTCATGTTGCAGCAATTTACAAGAGCAATGGTTCTATGCTTGCATTAGCTGAAGATGTAGGTAGACACAACGCCGTGGACAAGGTTATTGGAATCGCTGCGTTGAATAAGGTTGATTTCGGAACTTGCTTCTTAGCTTTAAGCGGCCGAATTTCAGGTGATGTGGCCTTCAAAGCTGCAAAGGTTGGTTTACCCATTATTGCTTCTTTATCAGCAGCGCTCTCTTCTGGACTTACCACTGCTAAAGATTCAAATGTGACTTTAGCAGGGTTTGTCCGTGGAAAGCGACTTAATGTTTACACTGCTTCAAAAAGAATAACCATTTAACTATTGCGCATAACTTGCAACTCACACCATGCCTCGTCTGCCTTCGCTCTCTCAGCCAATAAATAGCAACAATTTTTCTCGTAAATTTTTGCCTCCAAGCTGTAGTTGCAAGCAGCTTTTAGGAAGGCGGTTTTTGCATCCTTAGCTAAATTACATTTGCAATTCAGCATAGATGCGCTTAGCAAGCTTTTTGCTTCGAATTCTCGGCTAACAGCGGCCCAATAATGAGATTTTTCTTTCTCCAAATCAACGGCACAGCTTGAAAAAATTTCATTCGCCTTCAAGTTTGTAATGTTTTGCTCTAAGCAAGCTTTGAGAAGAAGCTCTAACTGAACAGTAGGTAGAATCCCAAGAGTTAACCGCATATTTTTGATAAATGGGCCCTTTCCTTGGCGTGGTTGTAGTTGACTTAAGTCTTTTTGAGTGTTAATGTTTACAAAACTTTTCAGTTCCGGGTCAAAATTTTTGATTTCATCTAATGGGGACACGAACAAAACATTCAGTGCAGCTCTTATGATCTCGCCTGGACGAGAGCGGTCTAACTCACAAAGCAAATTAGTAATTTTTAGAATTTTGTGTCGCTCAAGAACCATCATTAGTGTTTCAAGACTACTATTAGGCCACATTGGAACAGCAACGTAAGAATTTTTGATTTCATTAAACATGTAGTCCGCGACTTTTTCGCTTACCATTGGCATATCTGCTGGGATTGTAAGACAGTAATCAGCTTTGGAGAATTTTAGTCCAGTTAATATTGCTATTAGCGGTCCGCTTAGATGATTAATTTTTACGTCAGTTACTATTCTTGTATTTTCAACTTGATGTCTTAATAAAATATCCTGGTACTTTGTTCTTCTTGCTTCTTCATTTACAACTACAAATATTTCATCGACTATTTCCTGAATATTTTCAATAGCGTGAATCAATAGAGGTTTTCCGTTGAGCTTAGCGAGCGCTTTATCTTGCCATTTGTCTTGAGTGGTCTGGAATCTTTCAGCTTTTCCTCCAGATAGAATTATTGCTGCTCGCTTGGTCATTTAGCACTCTTGTTTAGTAGAAATGATGGCAGTTTATCAAATTTTCTAGAAAATACATTATTTTTGGCTTATGATTAACTGTTTTTTGACAAGTTCTAGAAGTTGGGTTCCTTCTTCTGGCAATTTAATGAATGGTATTTCGTTTGGTGGTGGTTTATTTTTTGTAATTAGACCGGTAATTGCTATTATTGTGGGGACTGTTTGTTTTAGTGTGGTTTCGAGGTCTTCAGTAGTTTTTGCTGAAATTATCTTTACAATATCTGGTCTTTTTGAAATTGAACCTTTGAATCCTTCTATGAAAATAATGTCTAGTTGCTCGTTTTTTAACATGCTGAGTATGTTGTCTAAGTTGTCAATAGATCCATTGGTTTTTTTTATTATTGCTATTTCTTCAGGTGAGGAGGCTACTGTTATTTTGGATCCAGCTTGTGTAAATCTCCATGTGTTGGTGCCTTCTTTATCTATTGTAAAACCTTCTCTGTGAATGTGCTTTATTGCTCCAACTTTGTATCCCGCGCTGTTAAGACGTGAAATTAAGTACTCGATAGTTGTGGTTTTTCCTGAGCCACTTATGCCAATAGCGGCAATAACTAGAACCATGCTGTCTCGCGTTCCCTTTTGAAAAGTCAGTTGTTTCGAAATATAAATGCTTCTTGAATTCTAATTGCATATTTTGGGAATACCTGTTTAACGGGAAGTTATTATCCCTGACAGGAGCATACAATTCATCGGAGTTGCCGTTTATCAAAGAAAGGATTGTTTTTGCCATAATTTTAAATTAAGCCGTTCCTTAACCATGTCGTTTATTGAGTAATGCTAGGTACTCTGATGATTGAAAGGTTTGTTAACAAGAAACTTCGTTTTGGAAGGAAAGCAAAGGGTTTAGTAGCTTGCTTAATTATAGGTGTTTTGATTGTTTCTTTTCTTGTCTTTCTGCCTCAGCAACGGGATTCTTTAGGCCATTGGCTTAACAGCCTAGCAAGCGGACCTAAAAGTCCTGGTTTGATTGAATCCGCTGAAACCGTCAACAGTACAGTTTGGAGGGCTGTTGCAACCAGTGCTTGGGCGTATTTTCAGCTAGGTGTAGGTGTTGATTCTAAGACGGGTCTTCCTTACGCTGGAGCTTCAGAATTTAAAGGCTTTACCGACTGGGACCTTGGCGTTTACATCCAAGCGGTTATTGATGCACAGAAAATAGGGTTGATAAGTGTTAATGGCGCGTGGGGGGCAAATGAGAGGCTAGATAACGTTGTGAGGTTTCTTGAAACTCGACCGCTAAACGAGACCACCAACTATCCTTTTTGGTTTTATGATGGCACAAACGGTAAAGATTATCATGCTCTTTCTGACAAGGCAACCACCCCTGTTGATGGAGCCGACACAGGAAGATTGTTGGTAGCCTTGAGCAATCTCAGAAATTATGACGATGGCCTTTTTGCTTCACGCATAAACTACGTGGTTTACAATAGAACTGACTATACTGACTTGGTTGATGGTATTGCAAACGCTTCTATTTCAGATAATATCTATGCTTACTATATTTACAGTGGTTATGGGAGTTTTTGGCCAAGTCAAGTTGGGGAGGTTCCGACCGAAATTCTTGACAATATTTTGAGCAAAGAAACAATAACCGCTAATGGAGTTATTTTGCCTAAAGTTCCACTCACATGTGAACCGTTACTCTGCTCAATTTTTGAAATTAGCAATGTTGATAGCAGGTTGTCCAATTTAATGAAACAAGTCTATCTAGCGCATGAAGCTCACTACAATGCAACTGGACAATTTGTCGCCTTTAGTGAAGGAAACTCTCTAACAAAACAATTCATCTACGAATGGATAGTTGCTCCTAATGGCGGTACATGGAAAATAACGAACGATGCACAAACACTCTACTATAACATTGACCCTATAATTTACAGCAAAGTAGCATTTAGCTTCCTTTCGCTATATAATACAACATACTCATACAACCTCGCAGTTCACGTTGAAAAAATATTGCCTACCCCTACCGAAGGTTACCTATCGGGCATCGACACAACAGGAAAGATTATTCCTAGCGTTGGTAGCAACACGAATGGTCTAATCTTGGGGGCAGCACTCTACGCTATACAAAACGAGCGATAAGCTGCTATAGAACCTTGGGTGTAATCGTTTGAATGCTTAATTCTTAGAGTTTACAGAGTATTTTTTATGTTTCAAGTCAAGTCGATGAATACTTCTGATTTTCGTTTTGCCACAAAATTAGCTAACACCATGAACTGGAACATGTCTGTTGAAGATTTCGAATTTATGAGTATGCTTGAACCTGAAGGTTGCTTTGTTGTTTATCAGGGTTCTGAAAGGCTAGGGATAGCTACATGTGTCAGTTTTGACAATATAGGCTGGTTTGGCAACTTAATAGTGAAAGAGAAAATTCGGAATAGCGGCGTGGGCAGCTTTCTTGTAAAGCACGCCGTAGACTATTTGCAAAATAAAGGTGTAAAAACCATTGGACTATATGCTTACCCAAACCTAGCTGGTTTCTATGGTAACTTAGGTTTCAAAAAGGATGAAGATTTTTTTGTTTTGCGTTCAGAAGATCTTGCTTCTTTGCGCGATGAAACCTTGCCCAAAGTGAAAAAACTGCAAATAAAGGAAATTGAAGAGTTTGATAGTCGATGCTTTGGGGGAAATAGAAAGAAATTACTTGAATCAATCATTTTTGAAAAAGGAAATTTGAGCTATTATAAGTCTGTCAGTAATGAAATTATTGGGTACGTGGCAGCTACGGTTTATGAGACCATGGCTTGGGTGGGTCCATTAATGTGCAAACCTGGCAACGTAAATACTGTTTTTTCTCTACTTAAAACAGTGCTTGCAAAACTGACGGGTTTGAGTGTTTATACTGTTTTGCCTAAAAAAGAAACTGCTGTTGCAGACATGCTTTTTAGTATAGGATTTAAGGAAGATTTTTCTGTATCGAGAATGTTTTTAGGTCCATCAGCGGCAAAAGACTGCATATATTTGGCTGAATCTTTGGAAAGAGGCTAAGAAATTTATGACTGAAGATTATTGCAAGATGTTGCTTGAGGATTTTCTCAAGAATTCTTGGTCTACTATACAAGTATTAGTGGAAAAGTTGACCAGCTTCAAGGAAGAGAAACGTAACCGGCAAGTATCGTTATTTCATTATGTAGATGGGAAAAAAACGAGTGTTCAATTTTGGGATAGGTTTTTTTTACGTGGTTCAGTTGAGTATACAAATCCTCAGTTGACGGTTGAGGAAGTTCAAGGAGTTATTGGCACACGCCTTCTGGAGGTTTGTGCAAACTATTTTAATAAATGCGGTCTTCACGCCCCAGATAGTGCTGATATAACGCAGCTTCTTGAAGTCTTAAAAAAGCCACCTGAAGATTACATTGTCCCTTTTTTATTGAACACAGACGATGTAGAATCTGATCGCTATTCTATGAATCCGCTTAAAAAATCAATAGTAGAAAGTGGGCAAAGCTCTTTTCCAGCTGCCAACGTTAAAACTGACCAGCTAAAAATTGATGAAGCCTATGTAAAGAAATATGACGGAACTTTAATTTCAAGAAATGAAGTAGAAATAATATCTGATGGACTCAGGAACGGAAATGGATCTTACCTGGATTTCGTTGATGCAATTAAGTACAAACAGCTTGGTGAACTTTCTAAGTTTTTTGGGATGAACTTGTCACTTTACACATTGCGGATGCCTATCTCAACATTGAAATCTGAGGGGAAAGAGGGCATGCTTCATCATATTATTGGCGAGAGTCACAGGGACTACGCAGCGATAAACGAGGCCTATTCTTGCATGGGCAGAAGCATTACGAAACGAACTACTCTACTCACTATTCCACATTCGATGAAAGGGTTTGGCTCAAAAAGGGCGGCTAGAGGAAAATTGCACTTTGAAAATGGCAAATTGCTTGATGTTGCAGTTAAATACAAGACTACGAAGCTCTACCCAAATGCGATTGATCCAGAGGATGTTGCAGTTGCAGAAGGGGAAGATAGTTTCATTGTTGCAGGAGATAAGCTCTCAGATTATAGCTTTTTAGAGACGCCTTCTTCGCCTCAATTCTTTTTGTATTCAATGGGTTCCCCTGAAGATGCGACGGTTTGGCATGGCGTAGGCGCTTTTGCAGCTTCACAACTCTTGCAGAGTTATTCATCTGCTAGAACTGCTTGCAAGGAGGGACGGCTAATTAAAAATATAAACCAGAAATATGGGATCAAGGTGGAAGTTCCATTGCAGTTTAACCTTGCTGTAGAAGGAATGTGGAGTCACCCAATCCACCGCAACATTGACGCCAGCATAGGAAGCATAGAAGATCTTGATGATTTGCCACGTCGAGGAATGAAGCTTGAGTATCTTTCAGCTTTCAAGTAGGAGTTAATATCCAATTTGACTGCAATAGAATATGCTTTCTTTAGAATACTTCGCTTATTTAGAAAATTTCGAATTAACATATTCAGTTTTGGAAGTCGCAAGGTAGTTTTTGCAGAGTACTTTAAAGGGTTTGAAAAAGTTGAGGCAGTAAGGGGAATTTTTGGCGAAAAAACAGATGAGGTGCTTCATAATCTCAACGTGGAAATTAGTTGGATCATGGGATACATGTTTGTGGATGGTTCAGATGGGCACCTTGTAATTAGCAAAAACTACTTAAACAGTGGAGACAAAACTGACATCTACTTGGATCTAATTCATGAGCTTTGTCATGTCAAACAGTTTATGGAGGGACGAGAACTCTTTGACCCAAGGTATGATTATGTGGATCGACCAACAGAGATTGAAGCTTACCTGTATGCTGTTCAAGAAGCAAGACGCCTTGGTCTAAGTGAAGAAAGAATAAGCTGTTATTTGCGAACTGAGTGGATGAGCGAGGATGATCTTAGGCAGCTAGCCAAGTCAGTTGACGTTCAACTTGATAGGGATTCATAATAGACGTTGAGCATCTTTTGTGCACAAATATCCCAGGTAAAGTTTTCAACTATAAATCTGCGCCCGTTAGCGCCCATTTTTTCTGATAGTGCTTTGTCTGACGTAAGTTTCAATAATGCGTCAGCAAACTTTTCGGTATTTCCTAACTCAACAAGCAAACCAGTTTCACCGTCGCGGACTGCTTCGTTAACTCCACCTATGTTAAATGCTACAACTGGTTTGGAAGACGCTTGGGCTTCAAGCAACACTATACCTTGCCCTTCTTGGATTGATGGCAAAGCAAATACATCAGCGCAATTGTAAACTGAATGGAGTTTGTCTTCTTCTAAATTACCTAAAAACTTGAAGTTGGCTGCAAGGTTGGAGGTTTCAATGGACCTGATCATTTGGTTTTTTAGCGGTCCTCCTCCCACAATTAAAAACTTGGTATCTCTTTGTTCTTTAACGATTTTTTTGGCCGCTTCAACCAGAAAAATCAATCCTTTCCGTGAAATCAAGCTACCAACAAAAAGCACGCAAGGTTCATCACCTAATCCAAACTGTCGCTTTGCCATTTCTTCATCTGGGATTGGCTTGAATTTCTCCTCATCAACTCCGTTTGGAACAATTCGAATCTTGCTTTCATCAATATCGTACAACTGCTTAATTCTTTCAAGCGAATATTGGCTTATTGTAACTATAAGATTCGCGTTCTTTGCTGTTTCAGCTTCAAGGTTTGCAAGTCTATGCAAAAAAGAGTTGGCAATCCTGCTTCTAAATGACTGATACCCATTTCTCTTTGCTTGTTCATATTCATCTGCGAGAACGCCATGAATAGTATGTACAAATGGTTTTTTTGCACGGCGTTTGGCAAGCATTTTTGAGAATCCATAACCGCTCACAGTGTGTGCTTCAAAGACATCTGATTCGATGATTTCATTATTCTTTGATACACTTCTGTTAAAAAACCAGTTATCAAGAGGAAAGATCTTATCAGTTGAATATAGCGGAACAAATCTTACATCATTAATGGTTGTGGGTTCTTTGAATCCTGCTTTGGTCCCGCTATAAACTGTGATGTCTGCTTGGTTTATCAACCGCTTTGTGGTTTCGATTATGCGTTTTTCAACTCCTCCAAAGTACAATTGAGGTGGTTGTGTGTTGAAGATGGCTAACCGAAACTTATCCATTTATTCCACTTCTTTTAGTTCTTTGTCAGTGCTAAACTAATGTTGATTTTTACATATATAAAATAGGCAAATTGTTTGTGAATAAAGAAAAAAGATACAAAGCTTTTCAAATACTTGAGATTTTCATTATGATTTCTCGGTATTGCTTGTCATTAAAATCTTTTTCACAAGCAACCAGAACAAGTCTGCTTTCAGATTCCTTGCACTGATATATCGTGAAGTACTTGCCGTCTTTAATTTCCTTCCCACACAATCCGCACTTCTTCAATTTGTTTCCTCAGTTCAACTTTCAACGTTATTCTGATTTAACTTTTTGGCATCGAACAGGCTAATAGTTATCAATTTTGCAGGTTATCTTTAATTCAATTCAAAAATATGTGAGATATTGTATTGTTGAAATCGCCCATGCGCACTGATAGAAAAGTTGGAAAAAGGAAATAATTTATTTAATTTTTCTTAGCAGAAATTGCAAGTGCTGAAACGGCGACTATTCCTGCACCAATCAACGCAATTATATATCCTGGAATACTATTATTGTTTGGTTTTGATTCTGCAGAAGGCGTTGGATCTGTTGTAGAAGTGTTGTTAGGGGTAAGCGTGGGTGAAGCTGGAGTTTCTGCAGGAGTGGGAGTTGGAGTGGGTGTTTGGGTTGGGTTTGACGTTGGAGTTGGAGCCAACGTGGGGGTGGAAGTTGGCGTTGGCGTTGGGGTGACAATTGCACCTTATATTTGTTTAATGGAAATGTCATCAATGTAAGATCCTCGATTCCCATCATCACTGTATATAGTAATCTTATCGATGGAAAAATAGGGCGAGTTCGTGTTAGATAAGTCAAAGCTTAAGCTATTGTTAATCCAAACTTTGATGTAGCCATCTTCAGGCGAAAAATGAAGAACCATAGTAACATTGGTCCAGCTGTTGTAATAGGACCCAACGATAGTGGAGTTGGTTTCATAGCCTGACCATTTATCCACTTCATAGGAGGGATGACCATAATCGTTTACGCCGAAATTAGTCATAACTACGCCGTTACAGCGCAACTTGAATCCTGCATCAACTCCATATCCACCTGAAGCAAGGTAAAACCAAGCTTCCACTCTGACATCCGGAGATGTTGCGATAAAATCCTGTGAAATGAAGAGTTTATTTGGTGTGTATTCTCCCCAGGCGCTGTAATTACCAGAATGAGATTGATTGGTAGATAGGGAATATGTTGGAGTTAAGCCCGTGTTATCATCTGTCCAAAACCGCCAACCGCTCTCAAAGTTTTCGCTTAGAACTGGCATAAAATCTTCAGCTTTGGTTGCAGGCATTTTGATAAAAACTTCTGCAACGCTGAAGAGTAAAACTGCGAGTAACAGGCAAGTTTCAAATTTTTTATTTTTTTGTCATCATTTCTATCAACGTTATGATTGGGAAATAATCGATACAACTGATTTTTCACATTTGATTTATTGGATTTTCTTTGATTGTTTTATAGTATTGAAGACCTTTTAAATATTATGACTCAATACATAACACTATGTACGTATCCAACACAAATACAGTTTCACTGCCAAAGAAAGATGATTGCAATTCAACTTAGCAATGTCCGGATCTTTTCTTGCGCCTTTTAATTAGGTTTTCTGGATAGCATAAATCTAAAATATCTCTTAAGAAGAAAAAGAGTATTTGGGGAATAGTCAAAAAAGCAAAAGTTTCTTAAACTAACCGGCGAGTTTTCTCGTCTCCTCCACAACCTCCAAACGAATAATTATGAAATTAAGTGCTGAAAGTTTTTAAAAAATAAAAAAGTCAAAATATAATTTGATATTAGCCTGTGTCTTTTTCTATTTATTTTGGTTACCTTCTTTGAAAAAATATTCTTTTTGTTCGCTTAAGACGTAATATGGTTTTTAAATAATTATTTCTAGCAAGTAATGGTTTTATTAGAAAACGCTAAAGTTACAATTAGATGTGACAAGATTGGTCGATATTAATCAAACCTTTTCAAACTTAGAGAACAGTATAGTCAACTCTTTGCCTTCTATTATTCTTGCGATCATTGTTATTATTCTTGGTCTTGCCATTGGAATACTTGTTGGAAGATTGGCGAAAAATCTGACTAAAAAACTTGGTGTGCAAAAAACGTTTGATACTACCAGCGCTGGAAAAGCATTTCTAGCGTCAGGCTGGGATTTATCAAGCATGGTTGGCGGATTAGTTGCGGCATTCATTACAGTTCTTGGAGTTATTCTTGGTATTCAGTTACTTAGCATTGGCGGAATAGCAGGTAGCTATCTAATTTCAGTTGCTGGATACTTGCCCCGTCTGCTTGGCGGAATAGCTATCATTATCGTCGGATTGATTCTCGTAGATTTATTAGCCGGATTTATTGGAAATATGATTAAACCAATGTTTCCGGAAACGAAGGCCGGCGTTGCCGACATGCTCAAAAACTTGCTTTTGATCGGGCTAATTGCTTTCGTTTTGCTCTTAGCTTTAGATGTAATGTTGCTTACAGGGACAACAATATACTCATTAATTCTGGGCTTTGTGATAATCGCTGCCGGCATCGCATTAACGGATGGACTAATAAAATCACTAGCTGACGAGCATGCGGAATTCAAAGGAGTCGCTGGATACGCAAAATTCGTTCTTTACGCTGTTTTTCTGATAATAGGTGCAGGAGGAATATTCGCCACGTTCCCAGGAGTTACCGGTATCATCGCTAACATTTCATGGGGCTTCGCAATAGCTTTAGCAATAATGCTTGTCCCAATTGCCTACACCATGGCAAAAAGAATGTCAAAAGAATAAAACCCCAAAAATCATTTCTTTTTTGTGTGCAAGTGCAAAATTTTAGTTACCAATAGTAAATAAGTTAACTTTGATTTGTTATAAATGGGACAATATTGTATCATTTTGTTATAGCAATGTCGCAATATTTATAACATCGATTATGCTTAACAATCATTGCAGGTCAGGGAGCAAGCTTTAGATGCATTGCATTGAGGCATAGATGCGTGCTAATTGAAACAGCGAAAAATTAATACGCGATTAAGACTTTGCCTCTTTGGGCTGAACATGCACAGTGTTGGTATCATCTAAGCTTTGAAGCGGCACTTTCAAAACGGTGAAAGAAATCTGCTGCGCTTAATACATTGCTCAGATGGACCGTAACCAACAATAAGGCTCTGACTTGACCTACACTTAACTAATTGCAAATCCTTGTTTAGTTTCTTTTCCTAAACATCAGACAAAAATTTAGTGCTTGTTCAATTAAAGTCAATTTTGGTTTCATATCACTTTTATATAGTCTCTTAGCTTATTTTGCGGTACGGGATCAGAAGTGACGGATAAAGAAGAAGCTGATTCAACCCAAAGCTTATCAACAAATTACTCTCCTCTGCAGTTGGAAAAGGAAATTCGGGAATTCTGGACAAAAAACCAGATTCGCGAGAAACTTGAGCTAGTTGAGAATAACGCTAAAGGCTGCCTTGGTTACGTGGAAGGCCCGCCGACATTAAACGGCATTCCTCATATTGGGCATGCTCGCGGTCGTATAATGAAAGATATTCGTTACCGCTGGAAAACGATGCAAGGTTATTACATGCCTTTTTGGGCTGGATGGGATTGCCAAGGGTTGCCCGTTGAATTGGAAGTTGAAAAGCTTCTCGGTGTTAAAAACAAACGTGAATCTATAGAAAAATATGGTCAAGAACGCTTCATTGAAGAATGCAAAAAAGCAATTTTGCGATACCATGCAATGTGGCTTGAAGCTGACAATAATTTAGGCGTTTTTATTAATCAAGAGAAAGCTTACTGGACTTACAAAGACAGCTATATTGAACGCGAATGGCAAATCCTCAAACGAGCTTGGGAACAAAACTTGCTCGAAGAAGGCCACTATGTGGTAGCTTATTGTCCTGGTTGTCAGACTTCTCTTAGCAGCGCCGAAGTTGGTTATGAAGGCAGTTATAAAGAGGTGGAAGACCCGTCGTTTTTCTTTAAGTTTCAGGTTTCAGGCAGGAAAAATGAGTTTTTCCTCATTTGGACTACAATGCCTTTTACCATAATAACCGATACCATGCTGGCTGTGCAACCCACTGCGGAATATGCCAAAGTAGCGGTAGGCGACGAAACCTGGATAATGGTTAGGCAGCGTGTAGAACCAGTCATGATTGAGTTAGGAATAACAAAATATCAAATCATTGAATCAGTCCTGGGAAAAAGCTTGGAAGGAACAGCGTACGATTATCCACTAAAAGATTTAATCCCAAAGCAAGCTGAACTGGAAACTAAACATCCTTTAGTTCATAAGGTTGTGGGTGAAGACTTCGTCGAAGTTGACACTGCCACAGGCGTTGTTCACCTTTCGCCTGGAAATGGAGAAGATGATTTTTGGGCAGCCCAACGCAGAGGTGTTCCAATCTTCGCGCCCTACGATGATGAAGTAAAATTCACAAAAGACGCGGGAATATTTGTCGGGGTCTTTGCCAGAGAAGCAGACATGCTCGTAGTAGAAGAATTGCGCAACAATAACTCCTTCGTCAAAGTTACAATGGTCAAACATGAATATCCAACATGCTGGCGTTCACACCACAAACTTGTTTGGCTTGCAAGAAAAGAATACTTCTTGCGAACAGACAAGCTGAACAATAAAGTGTTGGAAGCTGCAGAAAAAGTGGAATACTATTTTGACGAACCCAAGAACCGGTTCGTTGGCTTCCTAAAAGAAGGAAAACCATGGTGCATTAGTCGAGAACGCATTTGGGGGACGCCACTGCCAATTTGGGCATGTGAAAAATGCGGTAATAAACGCATAGTTGGAAGCAAAAAAGAGCTAATGGAAAACGCTCAGGAAGCGATCCCAGATAATTTTGAGTTGCATAAACCTTGGGTTGACAGAATCACATTCAGATGCGACAAATGCGGCGGCACGATGAAGAGAGAAGACTTTGTTTTAGATACGTGGCACAATAGTGGCGCATCGCCTTACTCACGTTTTACAGATGTCGAGGTTGAGAAGTTTGTGCCCACAGCCTTTCTGACTGAAGGTATCGATCAAACTCGAGGCTGGGCAAATTCGTTGCTGCTCGAATATGTCGTTTTAACTGGACAGTCTGTGTCACCATACAAGGCATTCCTGTTTCAAGGCTTAACACAGGATGCAAGAGGCAGAAAAATGAGCAAAAGCCTTGGAAACGTGATTGAAACCAACAAGTTGCTAGAGAAAAATTCAGCTGACTTGTGCCGTTTTTATATGATACGTAAATGTTCACCAATAGATTTTATGAATTTTGACATGCAAGAACTTAACCGGCGTTCATACCAAGTTTTATCAACACTTTACCATTTAAGTAGGTTCTTCATAGAGAACGCAACTTTCGACGCATTTGACCCCAAAAAATACACGTTAGATTGGGCTTTTAGAACAAATAAACTCCATGCAGCAGACTTATGGCTTTTATCTAAATTGCAGGAGAAGATCGAAGACTACACTAACAAGCTTGAAAGATGCGAATTCAATTCTGCCATAGCCGTTTTGGATGATTTCGTGATTGAAACGCTGAGCAGGCTGTATGTGCCTATGATACGAAAAGAACTTTGGACCGATGAACCTGAGACATTAGAGAGGCGCCAAGCAATCTTTACTTTGCTACATCACACGTTAAAAACGGTAACATTGCTCTTCAACCCAATCACACCATATCTTAGTGAGGCGCTCTACCAAAAAATTTACAGACAACTTGAACCAGAACTGCCAGAAACCGTTAATCTTGCTTGTTGGCCAACACCAAACAAGAAAATCCGCAACACGCCACTCGAAGAAGAATTTGAAATTCTATTCAAAACAGTTTCAATAGCTTATGCGGCAAGACAACAGGGCAAGCTTAAACGTCGATGGCCGCTTAGCAAAGAAATCATTATTGCGCCACAAAAAGCTTTGGATGCACTCAAATGTCTTGAGGAATTATTTTTAGAGCTCACAAACGTGAAAAAGGTCGAATATGCCGTGACAGTTCCTGAATATGTTGGAGGGGAAAATTGGGTTTCCAGCATTGAAGACGACATGACAGTTTTTGTAAGTGGGCAACGGGATGAAACATTATTGGGCGAAGGCATAATGCGGGATTTAGCTCGTCGTGTCCAAGCACTTCGCAAAGAAATGGGCTTTATGCCTACCGCAATCTTAGAGTCAGCTCATATTGCTGAGCTAGACGCGGAAAGCATTTCACTTTTGGAGCCATATTTGGAAGCAATGGCAGGGCTTGTGCGAACCAGAAAAGTGTTTCTGCATAGTAGCCGTAACGAAGTTGGAGCTGATTGGAACGAATCCGAATTAGATGGAAAAAAAATATTCATTAACATTCATTAAACCTGAAGGGAACGAAATGGCTGAAGAAAAAAACGATAACACCCTCTATAAATGCCCTCATTGTGCTTGTGTATTCTTGACAAAAGCAGATCTAGAAAGACATATAATCTGTTTCGGCAACATCAAAGAAGAGCATTTGTCCAATTATCAAAGAACTCACGGCAGACTAGAACATGGATACGGCGAAGAATAAAAGCCAACCATAATTTTTATCAACCCTCATTTGACCGAAAGCTCTAAATGCGCTCGCTATGGTATTTTTTCAGAAAACGTACCACGGGCCGGTAGATCAGTCTGGTATGATCGCCGCGTTCGCAACGCGGAAGCCGCGGGTTCAAATCCCGCCCGGTCCACTACTTTTAGTCTTCTAATATTATTTGAGGTTGATTTGAATTAAATAGTGATTTTTGTCAATTCCATTGCTCGGCGATGGATGAAATTCGGCTCTGTCTCTAATTGATTCTGTACAGTATGTTAAGGTTATAAGCTAACACCTTTGTCATGAGTTCTTTACGCTGCAAGTCTTTTCGGATTGATCCCAAACGATGCCCAAACTTCCTTTTAATCGCCGAAAAAATGGTATATAGAGTTGCCCAAACTTGATTGCTGCAAACCGCGGCTAACCACATTTTTGATTTCTCCCCTTGCTCAACAAAAACGAAAAACTTTGCTTTTACCTTCTATAACTGCTTCCATTTTTGTCGAAATTGTTTTGCGCTTTGCCTTTTTAGTATCAAAAAGACTACAGCTACAACTACGACAGCCACTACCACTGCTCCGCCTACGATTACAATTATTGTAGTGTTGGATACATTAGGTAGAGTGCCTAAAGCGTAAACACTACCGTCGCCTGAGCCTATGAACAGTACCCCATTTGCTATGGCAGGAGAGGAATCAATATAGTTGCGGGCGTCAGTTTGATAACTCCACAGTTGTTTACCGTTTTCTGTATTCAAAGCATACACGTAACCATTGCCTGAGCCTACGTATACCACGCTATTTACAACGGCAGGCGAAGAAATCACTGCGCTACCTGTGGAATAGTTCCAGATTTGAATCCCGTTTGCAGCCTTCAAAGCATAGACCTTGCCGTCGCCCGAGCCTACGTAAACTACTCCATTGACAACTGCAGGAGAAGATTCTACCGAATTTTTTGTCGTGTAGTTCCAGATTTGAACTCCGTTGGAAGCATTTAACGCATAAATTTTATTGTTCTCCGAGCCGACATAAACGACTCCATCAACTACAGCAGGGGAAGAAACTACTGCGCTCCCAGCAGTATAGTTCCAAACTTCAACTCCATTAGTAGCGTTTAAGGCATAAACCTTGGTGTCACTTGAGCCGACATAAACAACACCTCCAACAACGGACGGAGACGAACGAACAAATTCTTGAGTGCCAAAACTCCAGATTTGAACCCCACTAGCAGCATTTAAAGCATAAACCTTACCATCATATGACCCTACATAGACTACGCCATTAACAACTACGGGCGAGGACTCTACCAAATTCCCCGTGGTGTAATTCCAGATTTGAATCCCGGTAGTAGCGTTCAAAGCATAAATCTTGTGATCATTCGAGCCAATGTAGATTACATCATCAATAACAGCAGGAGAAGAAAAGATACTACCTCCAGTAGTGTAGTTCCAGATTCGAACTCCATTTGCAGCATTCAAAGCATAAACCTTACCATCACCTGAACCCACGTATGCGACTCCTCCGGCAACAGCAGGAGAAGAAAACACAAAGGTTTCAGTAGTGAAATTCCAAAGCTGAATATTTCCAGGAAGATTAGATGTGGAAATTCCAGTGTGCGCTAAATCATGCCGAAACATCATCCAATCTTTGGAACCTTGAACGAAAGGTGGTTGCGGCGTGGATTGAGTAACATTTGTTGGGGTTGGAGTTGTATTTGGCTCAGTGCTGGGTGTATTGGATGGTTGAGGTTGGGGGGTTGGTTGCTGAGATGAATTTTGTCCATTAAAATTGGGTGGAGGTGCTACCCCTGCCCCGGCACCGATGCCTGGTTCAACTGTTGCAGTACTCATAGTTATAGAAATAATCATTGCTATCCAACTGTTGCCGTTTGCTTCAGGGACTACCAAACGCAACGTTTCAGGCAGAGAGGCACCATTAAGTTGGTAAGCGACAATTACATCGGATTGCAGGGCAACTTGTATTTGGAGACTTACTGAGTATCCGTCCGCAGCTAGAAAATTGACTGAATTTGCCGATTGATCAAGTCCAGCTTGATTAAGCAAATAGCTGAGACTTACTCCAGTCCAGTTGCCGCTGGTGACGAAACTGCCGTAACAGTATTCATCAGAATTTATTGAAGTTTGGGGCATAGCCAAGATTTGATTATAATTGTAGACAATGGTGTTGTTCGCAAGGTTGCTTACTTGCAAATTCCATTGAGTGGATTCTGCGAAGACTTTTCCAATCATAGTTATTAATAGTAAGCTAAACAGTATCAAAAAAAGAAAGGTTTCGACAATTCTCTTTTTCCTCAGAGTCCTTCACCTAATTAACAGTTAATCGTAATAGAATCATAAAACTGCTATTTGGGTTTGTCGATGCTGGAAAATCCGTTAGTATTTATGTTTCTGCTCTAAATGCTTTAGTCTCTGCTCTAATTTTCTTTCTCTTTCCTTCTTTTCAAGAGAATAAAATGGAGCAACCGCCAAAACAAGCAGATTACGATGGATTTTTTTCAAAGTATTCGTTTTGATTCTCTCCTCCATCCAATAAGAATTGAAAATACAGATTTTTAAAGAAAGTTTCAAAAATTGGAATATATCAAATTCCGTTAAGTTGTGTCTCTCAAATGATTCAGAAAAGAAAGGGAAAAGAAGGTTGACGAGAGCTTTTAATTTCTTTTCAGGTTTACGGTTTGAGATCTTGTGTCAAAGTGCTCGTAAATGAAATATCCAAATTATAGTTAGCGTTGCTGCCAAGATTACCATTCATGTTTAGGTCGAGTGTGCTTTGAATCTGTTTGCATGTTCCCATTTCTAAATAAGATTGTCCGGAAACGTTAATGCTAAAGCTCAGTTGGGAGTTTTGGGTTTCTTGAACGTTTGTTGAGAAGTCGATTCTGAATACTTTGAAGTCTCCTGCTTTCACCGCCATGTTCTGGATACCCACAAACTTCACTGTCATTTCTGCAGCTGTAGCTGAACTCGAGTCGGAAGTGCTTAATGGAATTTGCCATGTGTCTCCGACTTTAGCTGTTGTCTGATTAAAGAATGCCGTTCCAATTGGGCTGTTGCTGTCAGTGTTAGTGGCGTATTGTTGGAGCGCAACGGGCAGCAATGTAAGTAGATTCACCATATCCATCTCTTTAACTTCTATAATATGTGAAGTTGTCTGAGATATTCCTGCTAAAGACAAGGTAGACGAGTAGTTTATTGTATAGGTGTCTCCTTCAAAATTGAGAACGTCCACAACTAATGTGCCTTTAGTATTTACATTTGTCGAAGAGCTTGCAGCATCGCTTGAAACTGAAGCTGTCACTTCATAAGTTAGTTTTTCGCCAACAGAATAATGAGCTCCTAGAGATATAACCTCAGCATTGCTTGATGGAATAAAAAATACTGCTGCAAGTATTACAGCAATGGCTACGACAGCAGCGATTGTAATATACAATTTTTTTCCAAACAGTCTCCTAGACGGCGCTTGATCAACAGGCTGTTCAGGCAAGTTAGAAGCTGAAGGAACAGCAAAAATTTTTAACTTGAGAAAATTATTTTTCATCTAAATTCATCACGTTCTCTTCACTTTTTCTTATCTTTACCCGATATGCAAGTGTTTATAAATTTTTAGTAAACCAGCCAAACCGCAAGTACTGTTCAACAAATCTACGGGATATTTTGAGGATCACCCTGAAACCAACTAAAAATAAGTCGAATTACTCGACTATTTTGCCGTTTGCGGTCTTTTCACCAGTGTTTATTATTTTTATTTTTACGCGTTCTCGAGGTTTTGCCTTTGGGACGTTTATTATGTAACCCTGAATTCGAGTCATTCCATCTCCACTGGGACTAACGTCAGTGATGTTTACTTCTAATTCATCTCCTACTTCTACCGGGCACTTCTTGCCAACCCTGCAATGACTATAGCTTCCTTCAGAATTTCTACCTGGTTTTTTTCTGAAACTCACTTGCAGAGCAACCTGGGCTCTTAAGGCGTTGCTAGCTATTTGAAGAATTCTCTTTCAAAACGAGGTTTCTTTGTATTCGAAATCAATTTCGTTTTCTCTCTTGATCATTTTAGTTAGCTCGTCAAACATGATTTCAGTTTCTTGGCTCGTCATTACTGGAAAACCATAAGCTTTGCTTACATATCCAAATCGGCGATTATTCTTCGCTTGCTCGCGAACAAATCTCAGATGGTTCGCTATTCTTTTTTCAATTATTTGATTTGTGAAGTCAATGCTTCCCTCAAATCTTGAAAACAAGAGTTTGCTGGACTTGGGGGCAATTTCAAATCCAATGCTGTTTCTCCCAGTTGCGATGGCGGCCAACATTGTAGTTCCCGTACCAAGAAAAGGATCCAAAACAGTGTCTTCTTTTAGCGAGAACATGTTGATTAAACGATATGCTAGCTCAAATGGGAATGCACCGCTTCTTTCTCGAATCTCTTTATCAATACCATTCTGTCTTGTCCCTTTAAGATCATCCCATATGTCAGAGAACCAAAGATTTCGCTCTTCCCAGAAGAAAGCACTTTTTTTTCGCCTCAGTTTTTCCTCTTTTGTTTTGTATTCAGTCTTCTTTCCTTTTCTAAAAACTAGAATGTGTTCATGTTCTTGAGTGACATAGGCTCCTCCTGGCAACATTCCTGATCCAAGGAACTTGTTAGGCGCATTTGTTTGCTTTCTCCATAAAATTTCAGGCAAAACCTTGAATTCCAATTTTAGACAATACTGAAGGATTCTTGAATGATTCGAGTATACTTTGAATTCTTCACCAATTCTTCTTGCTGCATCGCCTATGTTTATGCAGGCGAATCCTCCTTCTTTAAGGACCCGATAGGCTTCTTTCCAGACTTTGTCAAGTTCGTTATTCATCAGTTCAAATGCCTGATCTCCATCTTCTTTCTTAAGAGCTTCTCTAATTGCTGGGTTTTGATTCGAGAAGCTTCCATCCCACATTTCAATCATTGGATAAGGTGGAGAGGTAATCATCAAATCAACCGAAGAATCAGATATTTCGTGCATTTCGTTGGAATTGCAGAAAAAAATCTTATTTGTTGTTTTCATTTTTATCTCATCACGTTGAAACCAGAAAGAACAAAAGTTATTTCTTGTTCATTTCCTGTTTTTTCAAATGAATGGCTGCAACGGTGGCATTAACGTTTTTTTCTTCAACAACAAGTATTATCTGAGATGTATGAGGAGCGAAGATGCCTCGCTTAATGTTTATGCCTGATATTGAACTAATTGCTAAGGAAGCAACGCCCGGCGAATCCTTCATTCGGTCACCTATCAATGTAACCACTCCTAGACCATATTCCACTTTCATGTTTTCATCAAAACCCTTGAGTTTTTCCTCATTCTTCTTTAGAAAATCTGAGTCTAAGAAAAGAAAATCTCGAATCCTATCTCCTGTCTCCATGGTTTCAGCGCCAAGATCCAAGAAATCATTTCTTCTTTCCCATATTCTCAAAGAATCTTCAAGTGACCTACTTTTCTCATCATTCATTGACAAGATTGCGCAGTTGGATTTTCCTGTTAAGCATTTCACTATTTCTCCGTCGCTTGTTTCGTCTTCAATAATCGAGAACATTTTCGGCTCATCGATTGGAACTATTTTTAAGGGTTGTATGAAGCGTCGTGCCATCGCGATTGCTGGGCTCTGAACAATTTTCATACCCATTAATGAGGCTTTGTGAGCTTCATTATAAGTCAACGCTTTCACATGCTCAGTTTTCTGTCCATGCACCACTTTAGGGTCAACACTTTGAACTGGCACATCTTTGTACAATAACGTTTCAACATCATACAAATCTTTTAACAAACAAGAAGCGAAAACCGCCGTCAAATCTGAACCGCCTCTGCCCAACACAGTTTCAAGCCCGTCACCTGTAACTCCGAGGAAGCCTGCAAAAGCAACTATTTTACCATCTTCCAAAGGCTCAATAAACTTATAGATTCTCTTTTTGCTTGTCTCAAAATTTGGCAACGCGTCCTCAAAATTGTCATCCGTCACAATTGGCCAATCTTCCAGAGAGACAAAGCAAGAGTCTAACCCATTACTTTTTAGAATGTAATCAGCGAGGGTCGACATTGCAAGTTCTCCGCCTAAAGTAAGAATTCTTGCCTTAATGTAGCCGCTAAACCTTTTGTTGACTGAATCCAAAGTCGCCTGAGTTAATGCTTTGTAATTAGCCAAATCGAGAATTGCTTGTTTATGCCATTTACCTTTAACAAAAGCCTTCGCTAGACCTTCATAGACTTCAAAAACCGGCTTAAGAGAAATAGGTGTTGACTGCGCATAAGACTCACCTATCCTAATGAGGGCATCGGTGCAGCCAGAAGGTGCTGAAAAAACAACAATTGGGCCAAATCCATCTTTCTTATTAATTTCCTTTATTCGATCAACGATTTTTGGAATTTCTTTACCCTCTACATCTAAGAGGCTGCCACCAAACTTTGCTATCGAAAGAGCCTTTAAAGCACATTCCACCTGACTACGAGTTAGCAAAGATAATCTTCATTTGATAATATATATTTTCTATGGTAAAAATATTTTCAAGATTAAACTATTGTTAACAATTAGTCAAGATAGTTTGAATAGGCTCATTAGCTTGAAGTCTACAGAAAAAGAATATAAGGGCAATAGAATCAAAGTAAGGTAAGGTTCTGTAGGATTATGTATGACGGTTATGTTCTTTTTTGCAATAAGACTTCACAACAACAATGTTTGAGCAATAAACGCTTTACCTGCGCAGATAAAGAATCAACCCCTTTAGAAGAAATCAAAGCGGGCGTAGTAATTTTCCTCTACAACACTGATGATGAGAGCCTGCTTGGACCATTTACAACTTTAAGTGAAGGCGACGAACTAGACGCTGGCACATGGGTTATGGATATAGACGAGCACATACCCTACGAAGACGTCAAAGTAACATGGGAAGATCTGCATATAATCCAAAACGCGCCAGCTCAACTTCCTTTCCTAAAAGATCCAAAAACATGCAAACTATCAACCACACAAACTCAGCGAACATTGGACCTTCTGAAAGATGGACCACTTTATCTTTACAACAGAGACAAATAAAACGTCCAAAAAACTATTTTTTTGTCGCTAATTTTTTTGCATCCAAGCTAACGATTTTATGGCAGTTAATGCAGCGAGTAAAACTTAATTCAAAACCATTAAGGATGTCAAAACATCTATCTGTGTACTGCCTCTCAGTCTCATGATTACAACTACTTTGTATAGTCTCAACTAGCCTCTTTTCGTACATGTTCCTTCTCCTAATTCTTATCAGATTGCAAGTAGTAATAACTCTTTTGGAAAACTACTATGCTAAAATCTAGAACAAGAATCATGTTACGCTATTGATTTTTCAGAAAATAGCGCTGAAATGTGAAGAATTAAATACCTTGATACTTGTTCTGGATTAACATCTGGTTCATAGGAGAACTAATAATTGAAAACTAAAGGTCCTCTATTCATAGTTCCTTGGCGGTGTACATTTGAATGCGACAACAATTGTGTACACTGCGCTTCTGCAGGCAAACAACCTGCAGTAGAAGAAATTGATACTGAGGCCGCTATGAGACTTGTAGATGAGGTTCAAGATTTTGGTGCAAGCTTTTTCGGAATAGCTGGCGGACAACCGTTTCTACGCAAAGACCTTTTCAAAGTGATTGGCTATGCACGCAAACTCGGTTTGAACGCCAGCATCATAACTGATGGACGCTTAATGGATGAGGAAATCATCAAAAATATCATTAAAAATGAAGTCAAAATTTCTATCAGCATTGATGGTGCGCAGAAAACAAATGATGCGATTCGTGGAAAAAGTGCTTATGCTGCCTCTGTTGCGGCAATAGAGAGGTTTTCACATGAGAACCTGCTAAATTGTCTCGTGTACACTTTTGCTAATGCCAGTGACTCGGTTACTAATGTTAATGAGCAAGACATGCGTCACGTGCTTGATTTAGCACGCAAATATAACGCGAGATGGGCGGTTTTCCACGGTTTCATTCCTTATAGCAAAGATAAGAGCAGCCTCAAGGCTGATCCTACGCCTCAACAGTACGAGTGGGTTTGCAACAAACTTTACGACTTAACAAAAGAGTATAACGGGAAGCCTGGAATTAACGTTTACATTCCATTTTATGCACGGGTTGCCAAACAGCGGGGCATGCCTGATTTTGACAACTGGTACAACAACTTCTTCTTGGGCAGATGTTTCTTTGGAAAATTCATGAGTATTGCAGAAAACGGTGATGCGATACCTTGTAGCTACAATGACACTTATAGACTAGGCAATTTCAAGAATAAATCGCTTAAAGAAATATGGTCAGAAATGCAAAATTCACCATTCTTCGATAAAGTGAAAGACAATAAAAACATAAAAGGGAAATGTGGCGTTTGTGAGTACCTAGAGATTTGTGGTGGTTGTAGGTCATCTGCTTTGTTTTACACTGGAGACATTTTTGGCTCGGACCCAAGATGCGCTTATGTCCCTAAAATCTTGAGAAAAGAATAAGGAAACTTATCAAAATTAATATGTTAAGAATCAGGAGTGGCGTGCACCCAAAAACTTTGCGGAAGAGAGAGGGGGGTAAAGGAAATTTTAATTTGGATGCACGTCACACGTTCAAGAACTTCTTAGATGCTGTTGAAGAAGAGCGCTACAGATTTTTCTTGATTTGCTGTAGTTAACTTGAGCTTTAGATCTAGGAAGAGCCATTTTTTGTGACTCTTTGCTCGTAATAAATACAGATCCGCCGTTTCTAAGATGCTCTTTAACCTGGAAAAAATCGACTCTTTTTGCTTCTTGAACCTCAACGTCATCGCTAGCATTATTATCAAGCAATAGAACCTGAAATAATGTGGCCTTGGGTTTTTTATTAAGAATTAGATTTTTCAATAGACTTCGTTCCCCTTCAAACAGTTCGAGCTTAATGATATATTAAATTAAAAATGTCTTAAAGCTATGTGGTTGTCAAAACACTACCACAAGTTAAGATTACTGCAAAATAAAAGGTGGAATTCTTATATCTTTTAACGTTTTAACTATTAGATCTGGGTTTTCCCTCGCAAGTTCCTGTTCAGAATAAACTCCTGTTAGAACTGCAATGCAACCCATATTTACTGTTTTTGCAGCTTCTACGCCAAAAATTGAGTCTTCAACAACTACACATTTTTCAGGACTTGCCATTAGTCTATATGCAGTCTTTAGGAAAATCTCTGGATCAGGTTTTGAATGCAATAGTGAATCAGCTGTTAGAATTACTTCAAAAAATTTCTCTAAATTCTTTGCTTCTAATAAGTGAAGGATTACGGATTGATTATTCATTGATGCTAACCCTAATTTCACTTTGCCATGCAAGGTTTCAAGAAGTAATTTGCTGCCGGAGAATAATTTTACTTTATCGGCCAAGCCGATTTCAAGTATGCTCTTGCGATCAACTAAACGCTGAATTAATTTATTCACAAATTGCGTCTTTGCCGATCGCAAGATTTCTCTAAAAGTCTCAGCTGCACCAATCCCAATCCGCCGTTCAATATAGTCATCGCTGACTTTGCAATTTATTTCTTCCAAAGCTTTTTGAAATGAAATAACGATTACTTGACGAGTGTCAGCTAATGTGCCATCCCAATCAAAAATAACTGCTTCAAACACGATGATCAATTTAAATTTAATTTTTCTCTGATGGCTTGGCTCTTCTTTGTGGCTTCTTCAATTGCCCGTATCATTGCCGGTCTAATCTGGCTCTGTTCAATTTGATAAATAGCTTCAATAGTTGTTCCTCCAGGAGTTGTAGTCATATCCCTAATTCTTGAAGGGTCCTCATGCAAATCGATAATAAGTTTTCCAGTGCCCAAAACTGTTTGCGCAGCACATGTTAAAGCAATGTTCCGAGGTAACCCAACTTTTAAACCAGCATAAGTCAACGCTTCAATAATTATAGACATATAGCCAGGTCCACTGCCGCTAACTGCGGTTATTGCATCCATGTATTTTTCATCCATTTCCTCACATATGCCCATCATATTTAGTATAGACTTAACTTTCTCTTTGTCCTCAACCGTGACGCTTGCATCACAGCAGTAAGCCGTATAAGCCGCTTGTACCATCGCGCCGAGATTAGGCATTATGCGAACTACTTTTGCGTCTGAAGCATTTTTTTTCAAAAAGCTCAAAGGAACAGTAGCCGCAACAGAAACCAAAAGTTTACCTTTAATTTCTTTACCAACTTCCTTGAGAACCTTCTCTACATCACCAGGCTTAACAATAATGAAAACAATATCAGCCTCTAATGCAGCATTCCTGTTATCAGACGTCGTTTTTACGCCAAGGTCAGCAAATTCCTTTAACTTTTCAATTTGAATATCGACCGCTGTTATTTTGCCTTTATAGCCGCCTTTGAGTAGACTTTTAATTATTGCGCCGCCCATCATACCGGCGCCAATAATAGCGATTTTATCATTCATACCTATTCCACTAGCTTTAAGGACTAACAGCTTTGCTCTTTAAACTTTTGTTTCAAAAAAAAATTGATTTTCAATTAGTACATATTTTTTTGAGTAGTTTGTTTATCGTCATTATAGGAGCATTTGTTCTTATGCCACCTGTGTTAAAATGCGTCCTAGCAGCTAGAAAACCATTGTTGCAGAGTGCATCAATGAATACCTGTATGGATGGCGATGGAAGACCAAGTTTTCCGCTTAACTTGTCTATAACATAGTACGTGATAGACGCTGAGGCTTCATCTCTAGCTAACCTTAGAAGTTTTGAGATTCTAGCGCTGCTTCTAAAAGCAACTGACCTATTTTCTTTGATCATTGAATCAATAAAACCAGCATCAAATAAGCTTCCAATCCAGAGGGGACCAGCATAATCCATTTTTGAGCCACATTCAGGACATTGCAGGCTTCTAAAAGGTTGGTAAATTGTTTCTCGGTGGAAACAACTGAAACAATGCACGATGTATCCAAGCTGTTTTATGCTTTCATCAGCTTTCTTTGCTCCGTATGCAATTTGGGAGTAGACTCGAATATAATGTTCACTACTATGGCTAAAAACAATCTTTATTCCAATATCGTGTTTAGCAGCCAAAGTAGCTGTGCATCCAACCAAAAGACGAACTGCAAGTTCATGGCAATAATCGGTACGCATGGGTCTGCCACCGTATTTTCGAATGCAAGCTCTAACATGGACTCCACAAAGCGGGGCAAGGTCGGTTGCTGTTGAAGCTAGCAAACCATTATTCCGAATTGCTCTAATGGCAGAGTCCAAGTATGGTGCGGGAGTGCCAAATGGGTCAATATCAACAATGTCAAATCTCTTTTTGGGTGAAGCGTTGCAGCTTAAAACGCAGTTTGCATCCTTATGCCTAACCGAAATCTTGCCTTCCAGACTATTGAGTTGTACGTTATGCTCTGCAAGTTTGAATGCTTGCTGGTTAATGTCACTAATTAAAACTTTTTTGATGCCATCAATTTCGGCAGCAAAACGAATTCCTCTTATACCTTGGCTAGTTAAGGGATCGCAAATGCTGATTTCATGATTAATCAGGCGTTGGTAAGCTTGAAAAGCTAAAACCGTTAAATCGCGGTTAAACTCCATGACCGGATTGTAGAATACGGGAGCTCTAGATGGCGCATAATCGGAAGGCACAACACCGTAAGCCTCAAGTTTTGGTACTAACACTTGTACTTTGCCCTCTCTAATTATTTCGCTTGGAAAATCCGGTTTATATTCGCTACTAACCATGATTTGTGCGCCAATATTGTGGTGTTGGTTATGAAAAGAATTTTATCGGCATATTAGACTTCTGGTTACAATGGTGCGCAGCATTTGCAGAAACGAATTTTGTTAATAACTGGGGTTCCGGGAGTTGGAAAAACAACTTTGCTTGTTAAAGTAATAGATGCACTCAATGCAAAGGGAATTAGTGTAGGTGGAATGGTAAGCCGCGAAGTTAGAGAAGGGAATACACGTGCAGGATTCGAAATAATAGACTTAATCAACGACAGAAGTGGATGGCTATCCAACGTTAATCAGAAAATGGGTCCTCAAGTTGGCAAGTATCATGTTAATCTTCAAGACTTAGATAATATCGGAGTCAGAGCAATTGAAGAAGCCATCGAAAAATGTAGTGCTGTTGCAATTGATGAAATTGGTCCAATGGAGCTTTTTTCACAAAAATTCAAACTTACCACAAAGAAGGCGTTGGAGAGCCAAAAACTGGTGATCGCAGTTGTGCACTTAAAAACTAAGGACGCGTTGATAAGTTTTGCAAAACAAAGGCAGGATTCCATGCTTTTTACAGTAACTATTCCTAACCGCGAGAATCTGGCAGAACAGTTAAAAAATCAAGCCCTTTTGTTTTTTAGCAGTCAGCAAGTTATGTGAATCAATGCAACAAATTTGTTTTGCTCTTTAGCTATTTTCTTAACTGCATCTGGAGTAGGCAAAATTTCTGCATTATTTTCTCTCAATATTTCCAAAGCTTCGGGAGTTATAGGTAAGGCAGCATCATGACCAGTCCCAATGTACAAAACATCAAATTTTTCTTGCGACAAAAAGTGTAGTTCACGTTCCGAAAGAGGGGTATGACCATATTCCGATTTTAAATATTTGGATTTCTTCTTTTCTCTTTTAGTAATCTCTCCATTTGCGTGAATTATAATGTCTTTTTGGTATTTCCCATCGTTTACTATAATCCACCCGAACTTCGCCTTAATGGATAATTTTTTCATATTCGCAACAAAATAATAGTGAATTAAGTGATACTTTTGAGTTGCGCCAATCGTATTACAGCTTTTTAGCTTTCGTTTTATGCTTTGTATCCATGGCTTTTGATGGTTCGTCCCAGTATTTGTCGAATTCTTCCGGTGACATGATGTTTAAGCTTTTTAGTTGCTGACTAAAAGCGTCAAGCGCACACGGGTTACTAAGATGTGCATGGTAAATCTCAATTAGAAGATTTATTGCCATCGATTGAGAAATTTGTTTTTTTGCCATCAAAGTTAATTCTTCAGCAGCCTTGGCTAAATCTTCATAAATTTTTTCGGGCAAATTAACAGTCTTAGTCATGTTAACCACTATATGCTGTTTGCTATTTCCTCAGCATGCTTTTTAATTTTCGCTAAATCTTCAGATGTCGGTTTTCCTCTTATATCGCCAAGTCTACCTTGTGTACTCAAATCCTCTCTTCCATGAAACTCGCTCAAAACGTACCATTCGCCAACTACATTAAAACCAAAATGCTCAAAGTACTGCCGCATCGTTTTCCCCGCCGGAGTCGCCTCATCCATGCCAGTATGAGGACCCGAATAAGTACAAAAAATAAGAGCGCTCTTGCCCTTGACTTTAGGCGCTGAAGGCTTAATTTTTCCTTGGTTTTTGTAAAAATTCAATTTACTCTTAAGTAAATCAGCAATTGGTCTAGCAGGTTGCCACTCAATCGACGGAGAGCCAATACAAACCAAATCATAATCAAAAAAATCAATACTCGCAGCCTCTTGAGGCTTTTTCAAATCTACCTTTAAGCCAGAGTTTTCTAAACCCTCTTTAACTGCGTAAGCGACATTTTGAGTGTTACCTGTGATTGAATAATATATTATCAATGCAGACTTCAAACTTGTCATTGAAAAAACATTATCGCCCTGAATAATAAAAATATCTTACAGAGTACAATAATTTCAAGCATTTAAAGTATAAATATCCTCAAAATAATAGTTAAACACTGGCTTAGGTGACGTTTTTGAGAATTGGCTTTTTTGTATATGAATATCCTCCTCAAATAGTAGGTGGTTTAGGCACTTATGCTGAATACATTACCCAAGAATACGTCGACATTGGGCATGACGTTTCAGTTTTCACGCTAAATAATGGCGGATTGAAAACAAGAGAAATCCTGCGAGGTGTTGAAGTCCACAGGCCACTAATAGCAGACGCAACGAACGTCTGGCCTTTTTTCGTGGTTGACGATCTGAAAAAATGGGGCACAAACATCAAGCTATTCAACGACATTTTCATCTACAACATTTTAAGTGCAGCCAAATTCATCAATAGCTTGATAAAAAAAGAAAACTACAATTTTGATGTCGTGTGCGTACACGATTGGCTGGGCAGTGTCGCAGGATTAGTAATCAAAAACGAAACAAAAATACCCGTAGTTTTCCATACGCATAGCACAGAATGGGGAAGAAGCGACGGGCCAGGTTCAGAAGTGGTGTCCCATTTAGAGAATGCGATGGCTCAAAACTCTGACAAAATAATAACTGTAAGCTATGCAATGCAAGAAGACCTCATTAAACATGGCTGGGCACAAAACAAAATAAATGTCGTATGGAATGGTGTCGACCCTGAAATATACAAACCCCAAAAAGTCCAAAAAGCAGATGTAGCTGCAATTAGAAAGAAATACGGAATACCCGATGGCTGGAATATGCTTCTTTTCGTTGGAAGACTTACTTGGGTGAAAGGAGTCCAAAATCTTCTTCAGGCGATGCCTTTGGTTCTCAAAGAATTCCCTAATACAAAACTAGTGATTTTGGGCAAAGGCGATGAACAAGGAGATATAGAAGAAACAGCCGGGCGCTTAAATATTAGGGACAAAATTGTTTACCGCTTCGACTTCATATCTGAAAAAGAACGAATCCTTCATTACGCGGCCGCTGATGTCTGTGTTTTTCCATCAATTTACGAGCCATTCGGAATTGTAAGTTTAGAAGCCATGGCTATGGAAAAGCCTGTAGTAGTAGGCGCAAGAGGCGTTGTAGGTTTCAAAGAACAAGTCGTCAATGCTGGTGCTGAGCAAAACGGTATCCACATCAATGGAGGAGATCCTGTGGACATAGCTTGGGGCATAAGCCAAACTCTTCGCGACCCCGAGAAAGCTAGAAACTGGGGTGAAAATGGAAGAAGAAGGGTACTAGAATATTTTACTTGGCGAAAAGTAGCTGAAGAAACAAGCAAGATCTACGAATCAATAATATGAACAAAAATCAAATTTATCAAATTAAGCAACGGGTATTAAATCCGATTCATTTACTTCTTTCTAGATCTTTCTATACTTATAAGAAAGTCAAATGCCTTTGTCAGCTCTTACGATTTTCTTCAATTCAACCTTCGAACAAATTAATCTATCCGCAAAAAACACGAACCACTACGTTGATAGCATATCAGCAATCTGTAATAATCTATAATCTATCGGCTTCTTGTCATTGGCTGCTCTATTAAGATCAACCCCGCTAATCACGCCATTTTGCAATCCTACTGCCATGTTGCCTTGTCCTTGACTAATAAAATCAACAGCTTTTTCAGCAAATAAACTTGCTAGTAACCTACTGCGCGGTGTAGGGCTCCCACCACGTTGCGCATAACCGAGAATGGATAATCTGATTTCCGAACTAGTTTGACGCTGCATGTCCTGAGCCAATTTACTTGTATTCCCACAACCTTCTGCAGCAATAACAATTCCAGCTCTTTTACCTTTCTTAGCATTAGAATCCATCAACTTCATAATATCATCAAGATCCACCGGTCTCTCTGGAATCAAAATCACCTCAGCTCCTACGCAAATACCTACTTCTAATGCCAAGAAACCTCTTTTTCGTCCCATCACTTCCACAACAAATATCCTTTCATGAGAAATCGCAGTATCTCTAATTTTGTCAATTGATCCAACAGCAGTATTTACTGCGGTGTCAAAGCCGATAGTCTCGTCTGTTCCAAAAACGTCATTGTCTATGGTGGCAGGTATCCCAATCATCAAAGCATTACTTTTTCTACTAAGGTCTAAAGCACCTCGAAATGAACCGTCACCACCAATAACAACCAAACCATCAACGTTATTTACATTCAACGTCTCAGAGGCTTTTTCAACGCTCTCTTCCTCCTCAAAACTTGGACATCGCAATGTGTGTAGTATAGTGCCACCTAACTGAATAATTCCGCCTACACTACGAGGAGTCAACTTACGAAATGAATTAGTTAATAATCCATCCCAACCTCTCTCAAAACCTAAGACTTGAAAACCCTTTGCATGGCCAATTCGTGTCACAGCTCGAATGGCAGCGTTCATGCCTGGTGCATCTCCACCCGAAGTAACAACGCCAATAGTCTTCGTCATCAAATAACCTCAGTTTTCCCTTAATCGCGTTGCATTTTTCAACATAAAAACCTATCTAAAACACAACAGCAAACGGATTAAAATGTTTACCAAGACCTGACGTCAAAAGTGAATCCAAAAAACATAAATTCTTTGCTCTTATCCTTATGGACTTTGTCGGGAGGTAGCTCAGCCTGGCAGAGCTCTCGAGCCAGCTAACACGCTTAGCTGACGGAGACGCTGTAGAGGTCTACCCATGGTGGGCTTCAATCTAGCCTGCACAGGCCACAGAAACCGAGCCGTCGCAGGTTCAAATCCTGCTCTCCCGACCAACCTACTTCTAGAAAAAATTTAATGTTTCCTTTATTGCTAAGTGTAAAGATTACTTGCATTAAGAGTTGAACGCGAGCTGAATCCCAAATATCTTGATCTAGCTATCTTCAGACGAATGCTAAGTAAACACTACAGTTTGCTTGCCATACTCGTCGGCTCAGCTTTATTCACTTTTAGCTCTGGTCCATTTTACAACTGGGATACAGGCTATGAATATCAAGCAGCTTCAGGTGTGCTAAAATGGGGTTTACCCTATACGGGCGGTGTAGGCAGCATGATCAATCAACCGCCTATGGGTTTCTATATTGATTCAGCCGTCTTCCGGGTTTTGGGCTTATCACTCAACACAGGAGTAGCCATTATAACATGCTTCGGTTTATGTTGCGTGCTGCTCGTTTACTTGATGGGTAAGGCATGGTATGGCAAGACAACAGGACTGATAGCTTCAGCACTTTTTGCTTTAGTTCCTTGGCAAGTAGTGTTTTCAAGAAGTTTTCTAATAGACGTACAATGCCTATTCTTTAGTTTGCTTTTTCTTCTTATTGGCTATTATGCTATCCGCAGAGACTCGCTTGGACTCTTCATGCTATCAGGAGTTTTCTTAGGTGTAGCTTTTTTAACAAAATTCTATGCAATCTTTATGCTCATTCCTTTAGCTATTTTCTATTTTAAATATAGACAAAAAACCCTAAGACACCCACTGATTATAATAGGGTTTTTCTTACCTTTACTAGTGTTTCTGTTGATTTGGTATCAGGGAGTTTGCCAAATTAACCTCTTGACAATATTTTGGCAAGATGACTTCAAATTCTACAATGCTGCTGGATCAACGCCCTCTTACTTTTTCATCCTCAACTTCCTTGTAGGCAATTTAGGAATATTATTCTTAGCCGCAACTATTATCTCACTTCTTGTCTCTATTTTTCAAACCAAGATATTTAAGAAAATCCTTGCATGCGACCTAATATGTACTGTAACAATAATTGTAGTTCTTGGGATCGATTCGTTTTTGGCGCTAGGCTTAAACTTTATGGCGCCATACACGGGCGCAATAAAGTACGACTATCAGTCTTTGCCTTTCTTTTGTTTGCTGGTGGGGTCCTTACTGGGCAAATGCCATACTCTGTTTGCGACATTAAACAAAAAGCTGAAAGAAAGCTGGCTATTTTTTGGGATTGCATGTTTAGGAGTATTCACAATAGCTGCAACCATTTTTACAAACTTCTATAACATCAACATTTACTCACAGCTAAATGTTGTGAAGTTTTCAGTAGAAGGACAAGTAGGCTACTCCTTTTCAAATTCCTCCCAAATCATCCAACCCAATAGTTTACTATCTTTACAGTACGTAGGTTTTGCCGTATTTCTCTCAGGTTTAATTTGGGCAGCAAAGAATGAAATTATTAAAAACTCGCAAACGTTTGGTTAATGAAAGGGGTTAAAAAAATGGGCAACTGCTGAAAGAACGTTTTTAACTATGCATTAAGACAATTTCTCCTGGTGCAAACCAAATATCCCTGTAAAACTCAAAAACCCGCCAACTGAAAAGCTGCCATAAACCCAAAAAACCAATTTTTCCAAAGCCTTGTAGGATAAAGACTGATAGAGATGTCTTGTTTCTTCTTTGCACGGAAGCAAAAATCGCTTTTGCGCCAGCTTGCTTGAGGCATTTGGTTCCATATTCTACAAGCACATTGGCAATTCCCTTGCGACGAGCCTGAGGAAGGACTGCAACCCATAGTATGCAGCCAAACTTATTATTGTTTACAAGAAACTCTGTCAATTTAGCAAAACCAACAACTTTACCTTGAATTTCTGTTACAAGCACATGCCCCTCTTCGTTTAAGCCTTGAGTAGCGAAGAAGCGGAAGAACCTTGGAAAAGACAAATCTATAATATGCTTAAGGCTAATCAAGTCTTTTTTAGTCATCTGTCTTATTGCAAATTCAGTTTTCATAATTGAAGCTTCTTTTGTTAGAAAGCTATAAAACAAGTCTCGCAATAAAAACCTGATTAGAGCAGACCTACAAAAGCTTTGACTGTTCAAGTTCTATTGGTGTCTCAGGCTTTTTGCCTGAAAAAATTAGACTTGCAGACTTTACAATTTGGGGCACTCCCACGAGATCCTCAAAGATAAGTAAACCACGCGCAAGCAAAGCGAAAGCAGCAATTGACGCCACCAGTTCTGGATGAGCAGGAACATTGAGTACAAGTCCAAAGATTCCAATGATTCCAAATTCTTGAACACCAACTCCTGCTGGAGTTATAGGAACAAAAGCAAGGGCAGTTACTAACGGGTGAATTAGGAAGTAGGCTATCCAAGGAATCTGAGTAATTCCAAGCGCAAGTCCTAAAAAGTACCATTCAAAACCTTTTAAAATCCAACAGGCAAATGTTAAACCTGCTATTTCTGGAATTGCTTTGCGCGTGCTATTGGAGCTTTCTTTGTATTCTTCGAGTTTTCCCATTAAGCCGCCCGTAAATCTTTTGAGAAATCTGGAATTTGCAATTCGGTTAAATACAGAAATGGCTCGTTTAGACCAGGTGAAAGCTGCCAATACGGCTGCTCCAACCATCATTAAGCTTATGCCCAAAATAGCGATAATTAAACCTATGTTTATTCCGGCAATCTGTGTTGGAAACAATAGATTCCATGTCTCTGTTGGCACATATTTAACTAGGTAAATTACTGCGCCTACTCCGCCGATTACTTTAACCAGAAATTCTATCGTTTGGATGCCTAGGACGCTTGAGAGGCCTTTTGATGCTGGTACATTTTGATCCCTTAAATAGACTGGAGTCAGGATGTATCCTGATCGCCCTGGAGTTACATCGCTCGTTAACATTCCAGCATATTGAGCAAGCAGTGTTTTGCGGAAGGATGTTTTCACGCCACCTTTGCTTAGAACTCTTCTGAGCCTAACTGTAAAAAACAAGTTTATTCCAAAATACATAAGGAACGCAAGAAGCAGGTATTCTATTTTAATGGTGAGCAATGCATTATACAGTGAACCTATTCCAACGTACCATAGTAAAGCAGCAAATATTGCAGCCGTGAAAACTATTTGAAGAGTGATTCTAAGGAATCGTCGTGAACTAGACGTTTTTCTTATTTTTCGTGATGGCGTTTCTTCTGTTGTCAAGTTGCGTAACCATCAGTTTGGACTATTAAATCTTTTTTGGAAGAAACTAAAATAAATCTATGAATAATGAACGAACACTGTACTTAATTTTTTTAACTGACTATGGTCGAACACATTCAGCTTTGGGTCTATGCGAGCGTTTAGTTGTTCTTTTGCGTCTATGATAATCACATTCATTAACTCGAGTAAGCATCCACCCTTTATCTTGATAAACGCATCCACATGGTAATTTGATCGTCTTTTGCATCTTTGAATTCTCAGCATTATTTTCTCCCGCCAAGTCTATCAACTATCAAAAAGTTTCAAGGCGTATTATAATATTAACTTTAGCCGAAGGTTCAAAAGTCTAAAACAAAATTAGTTGAACATGCACATGTAATCAATAAATCGAGCAAATTATTTGGTATTTTTGTATTCTTGTAAAACTCATTCTATTCGGCATTTATATTGGATTTGCTTTTAAAACCTGAAATTCGTAAAGCGAAACACTTAAGTGCAGAGAACATGTAGTTTTGTTTTAGAATTAAAAACTAGGATGTAGAACCAATTGGCTGTTGAAGGTTTTTTCGAAAACAAAAAGACACCAGTAGAAGCAAAAGTCGGCGACTTAACCCCACAATCTAAAGCGGTTAACGTTACGGCCAAAGTAGTATCTAAAACAGAAGTAAGAGAAATCCCAATGGGTAGAGACGGATCTGCACACAAAGTAAGTGATGCACTCGTCGGAGACGAAACAGGTGTAGTTTACCTTACACTTTGGGATGACAACATTGAGAAAGTAAACGAAGGCGACACAATCCGTGTAGAAAATGGCTACGTGACACTGTTTAAAGGAAACATTCGGCTAAACATCGGCAAATACGGCAAACTTGAACCAGCAAAAGAACCACTCGCAGTAGAAGTAAACACAGAAAACAACGTATCCAGCAAAGCATACGAGCAAGAAAGACGACCATTCAGAGGCGGTAGAGGATTCGGAGGCGGCGGATACGGCGGTGGCGGCAGAGACCGAAGAGGCGGTGGCGGCGGCGGATACGGCGGTGGCGGCAGAGACCGAAGAGGCTCTGGCGGCGGCGGATATAGACCAAGATACTAAGCTTCGAAAAACTTAAGTTAGAATTCCTTTTTTTGCTTTTTTATTATTTTTATAACGTAAAACAAAACTGCATTATATTTTCAAACCGAAATAGATGAAGATTAAGAGAATATGAAAGAGGCAATATTAACCTGCTTTTGCCAATATTATGGGTAACATTTATTCAAATTCAAGGTTTATAGTTATTACCTGTATTCCATGCTTTTGCTTTCATTTCACCTAATTCGTAATAAAGCTTATCATTTAGAGATAAAATGAAGGGTTTAATTTTTTTGAGGTCCACTGATCCTGCAGTTATATACTTTTCTTCAGTAATTGTAGAAAAAACCTCCCCGACAAAAATCTCATGCCCCCCATTATCTACAACTTTTTCAAGTTTGCACTCAAGATTTAGGGGGCACTCGTTTATCATGGGTGCTGTCTTCAACTTTCCATAGAATACATCAAAAACCTCTGATTTGTCGACTTTTGATCCTGAGACTAAACCGCAATAATCAGTAGCTTTTACGATATCCTCAGAGGGCAAGCAGACGCTGAATGTCTTGTTCTCTTTTATGCCTTTATTTGTGTAATGCATTTTATTCAAAGCAACACTCACTTTCGGTGGACTAATTCCAGCTGCCATAAACCATGCAGCCACTAAGAAATTCGCTTTGCCATTGACATTGGCTCCAATTAAAGTTACAGGCATAGGATATGAGGCAACCTTGGGACCCAAATCAATCTTATTATTCACATCTATTTTCGAAAAACCAGACATAACAAAACACCTACTTGAACGCTGAAAAAAACTGTGTTAACAAGCATTCATAAACATTCTGTTCAAAATATTGGCAAGCAGATTTGGTTAATGAAAGCTTTAAAATATCCTCAAGTGTCTGTTTCGCTGATAGGAGACTAACCACAATGATTGCGGAGAACAATAAAGTTAAACCAACTGTAGACGAATTACTTGCAAAAGCGAAAAAACCAGCGCTTTTATCTTCTCCAATGCACCGATTTTACGAAGGAAAAATGCAAGTTATTCCAAAATGCGCGATCAGAAGCGTTGATGACTTCGCAATCTGGTACACTCCAGGCGTCGCTGCCCCCTGCAGGGAGATTCAAGCCAATCCAGATAAATCATTCGAACTTACTAACCGTTGGAATTACGTTGCAGTAGTTACTGATGGCACCCGAGTTTTAGGCTTAGGCGATATAGGTCCGGAAGCTGCCCTGCCAGTAATGGAAGGAAAAGCCTTATTGTTCAAATATTTGGGCGGTGTTGACGCTTTTCCAATCTGCTTAAGAACTAAAAAACCTGATGAAATTGTAAAAATTTGCCAAGCTCTAGAGCCATCATTTGGCGGCATCAATCTTGAAGATATCGAAAAACCAAAATGTTTTCATATTCTTGAAAACGCTCGTGAACAACTTAGTATTCCTGTTTGGCATGATGACCAGCAAGGAACCGCAACTGTGATCTTAGCTGGTTTAATCAATGCTTTCAAAATCGTTGGGAAAAAACCTCGTGAAAGTTTGATAGCATTAATTGGTTCAGGAGCGGCCAACATACGTACAGCCTATGTTCTAATGAAATGGGGGGTCAAGCCTGGCAACATTATTCTCGCTGACAGCAAAGGGGTAGTGTTCAAGGGCAGAAAAGACATCATTAGAGAAGAAGATCCATGGAAATTCGATGTCACAGAGAAAACTAACGCTGAAGGAAGAACGGGCGATATTGCAGAGGCGTTCAAAGGGGTTGACGCTGTAGTTGCTGCTTCAAAACCAGGTCCAAATACTATAAGAAAAGAATGGATAAAGACGATGGCTCAGAACTCAATAGTATTTGCTTGCGCTAATCCAATCCCTGAAATCTGGCCTTGGGATGCCGAAGAAGCTGGGGCAACCGTTGTTGCAACTGGTAGGAGTGACTTCCCTAACCAAGTAAACAATAGTCTAGGATTTCCAGGTATTTTCCGTGGGGTTTTAGACGTTAAAGCAAAAACTATAACAGATGACATGTGTATTGCTGCAGCCCAGGAACTGGCAATTTATGCAGAAGAACGAGGAATAAATGAGAAGGATATTTTGCCAAGAATGGATGAATGGGACGTCTTTCCAAGGGAAGCAGTTGCATGTGCACAAAAATCGATTGAACAAGGCGTAGCACGAGTAAAGCCTAGTAAGGATGAATTGTATGAGCGTGCATCTGCTATAATTCAGAATGCGCGACAGTCAACTGAATTGCTGATGAAACACGGCTTAATTAAGCAACCACCAACTGAAAAAAAACTTCTTAAATAACCTGAAACAGAGATAATTTGCTAGCTCCAGAGTAGAAAATCAGTTCAAACTAAAAAGAATTAAAGAAGATTTATCTTCATAGACTATAGAAAAACAGAAAATTAATAGCGAGCACGTATTAACTAAGAATTTTTATATAGTTAATCTTCACTATATTCCTTTTTTCAAGTCTTCGCAAAGCGTCTATGCATTCATCTTTTTTCTCGCCAGTGATGTCTAAGTTAAGCATAATGTCTTTTACTGAAACTCCTGCTTTACCAAAATTTTCATTGCGTTTATAAAGGTGTTTTACGATAGATTTTTCAAGTTTTCCACACCGCCAAGTAGTGTTACGTATCAAGACAACGATGGTTTGAACAAGTGTTTGCTCGTTTGACTTTCGTCCTCGGGAATCCCCCATTTCTCCCCACCAACAAAATAACCCGCGGCATGGTTTTTAAACGTTTGTTCCTGCCGGGAATATACGGGTTAATTTGGGCTTGGTTTGCTAAGCTTCAAAAATTGTTTTTTTTAGATATAAGCCATGTGCTTTGCCATAATATTTTTCTAGCCTGCCGATTTTTTGGTATCCATTAGATAAGTATAATTTTAATGCTGCAGTGTTATCTTCTCGGACTTCTAGATGGCATTCACTCATGCCTTTCTGTTTGAGTATGTCTTCTATTTCTTTAAGCATTTTGCTGGCGATTTTTTTTCGTCTATAGGGAGGCGCAACGTTTATTGTGATAATATGTCCGAACAATATGTTGTTTTCAATTTCTATTTGCGCTATGATGAATCCAGCTATATCACTGCCTGCTTTGGCAACTAACGTTATTGTATTGTAATCTGTTAACAAATAAGCTATTTGCCGTTTTGTGAAGGCTTCTTGATCAAAGCATTGCTCTTCAATTTTGTTGAGCTTATCTAGAAGTTTGATAGAGGCGGTTTCGATTTTTATTTCCATTTTGGTCTTTATATTAATTATATTGCAGGGTTGATTTTAGTTTTTTCTATGCTTGGTATCGGGGTTTTTGGAGGTCTTAGTTCAAGATATTGCTGGGCTCCAAAGCCTATGAAAAAGCGCAACCATAATGTTATGATTCTCGTAAGAATGGTTGCTGTGGCGGCTAATGGTCCGCTTATACCCATTGAAATATAAAGGGTAGTCATTACTGCCTCTGGAAGCCCGACTTCGAACGGTATGCCTATGGGTATAGCTTTGACAGCTAAGAATATGGCTGAAGTAACGATGATTATATTCAATGAAACCGGATGCCCCAGGGATATGAAAACAAGGTATGGAACACTTAAACTAAAAAACCATGAAATAATCAAGAAGAATAATGAGCCAGCAATAGCTTTTGGGTTGTGCCGAAACTCTTTCATTCCTTCGTGGAAGTGTTGGGTAATTTCGACCGCTTCTTCTTTTAGCTTTTCAAGTTTCAATTTTCCCAATGTGATTTTGTTTGCAAGATGTGTTAAGAAATTGATAACTCTTAAAGTCCATTGTTGTTTAAAACCCAAAATAATCATTAGTCCGATAATACCTACTATTGCTGCCGAAACTACTATGATTGCATTAAATACAAGCGGGTTGACGTTCCCTCCAAAAGTTAGCAAGATTATGCCTGTTATAAGGGCTACAACATTCAATGCCATGCCCAAGAGTCTATGTGTATAGAGCGAAGCTACTACTTTTCCAAACGATCCACATTTATCTCTTAAACACAAATATGTTCGAGTTACTTCTCCGCTTATTGATTGTGCCGGAACGATCGTATCAACGTAGATTCCATACCATACGTAAAGATAAGCTCGAAAAATAGTCATCTTAATGGAAAGATAATTGGTTAACACTCGCCATGAAATTGTGAAGAATAATACTTCTAACAAACCAAAGAATATCGCTATTAAATAAACAAGAGGATTCGCTCTTTTCGCTGTCGACAATATTCCTAAAATGTCTATCTTGAATAAATAAATATACAAGAAAAAACCAAGCAAACCTAACAGTGGTAGTACTACAGTCTTCCAACCTAATTTCGGTCTATGAGGTTCCATTTTGGCATCTTGCACCAGTTGTGAATTGTGAAATCTGTTTAAGCAATTATATACTTTACCCAAATCCCAGTCTTCAAATGCATGTAATCCCTAATCAATGTCATTGCAAAAAAAAGATTTTTCCAAATCTTTATTGTCAAATGTTTGATAGCGCATGATAATTTGTTAGTAACCTTTTAATTTGCTCAATGTACTAAAGATAAAAAGGTAACGTTAATTGAACGACAAAGTAAAATGCTCAAAATCCGAGTGCGATAAGTTCACAGCAATTAACGAGTTGGCAAAACGAAGAGGTTTTTTCTGGTCATCATTTGAAATTTATGGTGGTAGTGGCGGTTTTGTAACATACGGTCCGCTAGGTACTAGGCTTAAGCAGAATATTGAGGCAAAACTTAGGGACATTTTTGTTAAGAAGATTGGCATTTACGAGATGGAGTCTTCAGTAATTGCACCAGGAAAAGTTTTCGAAGCCTCGGGGCACGTTGACCATTTCAAGGAACCAATGGTTGAGTGTCAAAATTGTCATGGCCGTTTCCGAGCAGATCATTTGATTGAAGCAAAAGGTATCAGTTCAGCCGAAGCAGAAAAAATGACCTTAGAAGAAGTAAAAGAAGAAATTGAGCGTCATGGCGTGGTGTGTCCTGATTGTACTGGTAAATTCGGAGAACCCCAACGTTATTTAACTATGTTTGAAACCACAATTGGTCCTTACGAAGGCGCTATTGGTTATGGCAGGCCTGAGGCTGCTCAAAACATTTTCGTTGAATTCAATAGGCTTTACACGGCTGCTCGAGAGCGGCTGCCATTCGGAGTTATTCAAATAGGTCATGCTTTGCGTAACGAGATTTCGCCAAGGCAAGGTTTGATTAGACTTCGAGAATTTACTATTTCTGATTTAGAGTTCTTTTTCGACCCTGAAGAACCATGTTGTCATTTCACCAAGGAAGTGGAAAACGAAGTTCTTTCTATTTTACTATGCGAAACAAGACTTAAAGAATGCGAAGACACAACCGACCTAACAGTTAGAGAAGCACTTGACCGAAAAATAATCCATTCAGAATGGCAAGCTTTTTTCATGGCTATGGCTAAAAAATTACTAATTGAGTTAGGTGTGCCAGCGAAGAACCAAAGATTTATTGAAAAACTGACTTGGGAAAAAGCACACTACTCAACCCAAAGCTTCGATCAAGAAGTCCTAGTTGATAGGTGGGGTTGGGTCGAAGTTTCTGGACATGCTTACAGGACTGATTACGATTTAACCTGTCATATGAAAGCTAGTGGAGTTGACATGACTGTATACAAAGAATACGCAATTCCAATAGAAAAAGAAGAAATTATTGTAAAGCCAATTATGGCTAAGCTTGGACCGACATACAAAGGTGAAGCTGCTAAAGTGGTCGCGCTTCTAGCAAAGGTTCCTGCACAATTAGTTGTAGACGCAATTCAGAATCAAGGTTACTTTATGATTGAGAATTATGAAATAAAACCTGAACAATTGGATATTAGTCGTCAGAACATTATTGTTCGAGGCACGCGTTTTGTGCCACACGTTGTGGAGCCAAGCTTTGGTTCTGACAGGCTATTTTATGTAGCGTTAGAATATGCTTATGGGATTAAAGATAGCCGGGTTGTTATGAGTTTTCCAAGAAATATTGCTCCAATTCAAATTGGAGTTTACCCTTTAATGAGTAAAGACGGTTTAGATATCAAAGCCTTGGAAGTTCATAAAATGTTGTCAAATGAAGGTTTTATGGTTGAACTTGACGAAACAGGCTCCATTGGCAGGCGATATGCAAGAGCCGATGAGGCTGGCATTCAGTTAGGCATAACTATAGATTATGATTCGTTAAAAGATGGGACAGTAACAATACGAGACCGTGACAGTTGGTTGCAGGTTCGAACGTCAATCAAAGACTTATCGAAACTCTTGCTTAGTTACTTCCAAGGGAAAATTAATTTTAAAGATTTAGGCATATTAATCGATACTTGAGAGTTACCTTTTTTAACAAACACTTGATTGTTACATTGTTGATTTAGGGGTATTTATCGGCGGGATAAAAGAATGGTACTTCCATCAGAAACTGAAGAGCGCGTTAAGAGAAGAGCCCTGAACGCTTGCCAAGATAACTTACGCAAGGTTGTAGACGTATCGAGGAAAATCCCTCAACTTGTTGAATATTTTGCAAGTGGCGACAAAGAAAACGTAAGGAAACTTTTTAGCGAAATTAGAATGGGCGAAGAAGAGGTTATTAAAGCAAGAAGAATGGTTTCTCAAGAGCTAGCTGAGATAGGCGCTATTCTTATTGCCCGGGAAGATTTCTTAAGATTTACAAACTTATCAAGCGAAATAGCAGACTTCTCTGAAGGAATTGCTTACTACCTATTCGAAATAATGGAGCACAACTGGACTATTTCGTCTGACGTCAAAAAGGATCTTTTAAAGCTCTCTGTCGCTGTTTTAGACGCAGTTCTTAAGCTTAGGGAAACCATGATGGTTCTAAACTACGGATCTCAAAAGACTTTAGAGAGAGCTAAAGATGTAGAGATCGCTGAACGCGTTGTAGACGACCAATACAGGGCATTAACAATAAAAGTTCTCAGCGGAAAACTTGATGTACCAGTCCTCCTGTTGTTGAGGGATGTTCTTCAATTACTCGAGAATTCCGCCGATAAAGCAGAAGACGCAGCTGATGCGGCAAGAATGTTGTCGTTCATTATGTAAAGAGCGTCTGCAATGCCAAAAGTGAAAGTAGAACTTATAGAAAACTTTCTTATAGTGTGGAACTCAGAAGAAGGCTCACAACTCTATAAAGCAGGATATTACGGTAAACCTCTCGGTATTCCTAAACCAAAAATTCCAGAGTTTGATGCTCCTTTAATTTTGGATCTAATGGAAGGACTATATCTTGTTGAGAACAAAAAAATCGAAATTTATGAAAAATCAGAGGAGAAGGTTAGTCTCAAAAAGCTTAAGCAGAAAGCAAAGCAATTGTATGATGAGTTTGAAGAAAAATATGCGGTTTATCATGATCTTCGCGAAAGTGGGTTGATTGTTACCCCAGGAATAAAGTTTGGTTGTGACTTTGCTGTCTACAAGTACGGTCCAGGAGTTGAACATGCTCCTTACATGGTTTCTGTTAAGAAAGCAAGTTCTGATATTTCCGCCACTGAGATTGTGAAGGCAGGAAGGTTAGCTACGGCAGTTCGTAAACGGTTTATTATTGCTGTGCCAGATTTAAGTTCCAACAAAATTAAATATTTGATTTTTAAGTGGTTTAAGGCTTAGTTAGCTATTATTGTTTGATTTTGGAATTGTCCTCGAATTGTTTGGTGAGGATAAATTTTTGAAGCCGAAAGGCTGCAACCTTCTTCTATCTTAACGTCGTCTGCGACTACTGAGATTGCAGTTATTTTTGTTGGTTTGCGTTGGCTTGAGTTAATTGCAACGTGTCTGCCAATTATGCTGTCGTAAATTTCC
>Ga0326726_10000333_pt1 | contig 44911 bp, 48 predicted proteins | sample MHFenrmetagenome_2_FD_207603 | JGI IMG/M metagenome (GOLD analysis project Ga0326726, IMG submission 207603) | Lab enriched peat soil microbial communities from Michigan Hollow, Ithaca, NY, United States - MHF15MN | ecosystem: Environmental > Terrestrial > Soil > Wetlands > Peat | place: USA... | reverse complement strand
GCCGGCCGGTTCACCAGCGCGCGCGCGATGCACAGGCGCTGCTGTTCGCCGCCCGAGAGACTGATGGGGTTGGCCTTTTCGCGATTGAGCAGACCGACCTTGTCGATCACTGCGCGTGCGCGCTTCAGCGCCTCGCGGCGGTCGAAGCCGGAGATGTCGAGCGGCAGCACCACGTTTTCGATCACGTTGCGGTCGAACAGCAGCTTGTGATCCTGGAACACCAGGCCGATGTTGCGGCGCAGATACGGCACCGCCCGGTGCGACAGGCGGTTGATGTTTTGCCCGCTGACCGACAGCACGCCGCTGGTAGGACGCTCAATGGCGGCGATGAGCTTCAGCAGGGTGCTCTTTCCGGCGCCTGAGTGCCCGGTGAGGAAAACCAGTTCGCCCTTTTCAATGGTGAGATTGACCCCGGACAAGGCTTCATGTCCGCCAGGATAACGTTTGGTGACCTGGCTGAAGCTGATCATGCGGTGAACACGGCCTCGACAAATTCGCGGGCATCGAACGGACGCAAGTCGTCGACGCCTTCGCCCACGCCGATGTAGCGGACCGGAATCGGGCGGGCCTGGGCGATGGCGGCAATCGCGCCGCCCTTGGCCGTACCGTCAAGCTTGGTCAAGGCCAGGCCCGTCACCCCGAGCGCATCGTCGAAGGCCTTGACCTGGGTGACGGCGTTCTGTCCGGTATTGGCGTCGAGCACCAGCAACACTTCGTGCGGTGCACCCGGCGCCGCTTTCTCGATCACGCGTTTGACCTTCTTGATTTCTTCCATCAAATTCAGCTGGGTCGGCAGTCGGCCGGCGGTATCGGCCAGTACCACGTCGATGCCGCGCGCCCGCGCGGCCTGAATGGCATCGAAAATCACCGCTGCGGAATCGCCTTTTTCCTGGCTCACCACGGTCACATTGTTGCGTTCGCCCCAGACCTGCAACTGTTCGCGTGCTGCCGCGCGGAAGGTGTCACCCGCCGCCAGCAGCACCGACAGTCCTTGCGACTGATACAGCTTGGCGAGTTTGCCGATGGTGGTGGTTTTGCCGGCGCCGTTGACACCGGCCAGCATGAGGATGAACGGCTTGTGCGGGGTGACATCGAGCGGCGCCTGCAATGGAGTGAGCAGATCGACCAGCGCCAGCTTCAGGGCGGCCTGCAGGTCGGAGGCTTCAGTCAGCCCCTCACGCCGCACTTTCTTTTGCAGGGTGTCGAGCAGCATCTGGGTCGCGGCCACGCCGATGTCGGCCGTGATGAGGATGGTTTCAAGTTCATTGAACAGTTCGGCGTCGATCTTGCGGCCCACGCCAAACAGGCCGGACAGTTGGCCGCCAAGTCGACCACGGGTCTGGGCGAGACCCTGCTTCAGCCGTTGCGCCCAGCTCGGACGTGGCGCGGAAGTGGCACCATGGGTCGACTCAACCTGTGGGGAGTCGGGCTGCACCGCCGCCATGTCGGCTGGGGCCGCTTCCGATGCGGGTGCAGGTTTGGACTTTAAGAAACTAAACACGGATAAAGGGGGTCAGCATTGCTGTTTGACGGACGCTGTATCTTATCATTCAGGCATTCGACTACACACGGGCTTGTTCCCGTCATGGTTCGATGCTTGTAGGTCGTTCAATCAGGTCAATCAGAGGTGGAAACATGCATGGCATGTGGGGAATGTTGCTGGCGTTCGCGGTCGGCAGTGCGCAGGCAGCGGTGACGGATGTCACCCTGGACAACGGGATGCGGGTGATCGTGCAGGAAGATCATCGCGCGCCGGTGATGGTGTCGCAAGTGTGGTATCGCGCCGGGTCGATGGATGAATTCAACGGCACCACCGGGGTGGCGCACGTGCTCGAGCACATGATGTTCAGGGGCACCAAGACTGTGCCGCCGGGTGAATTCTCCAAACGCATCGCTGCCGCGGGCGGGCGCGAAAATGCCTTCACCAGTCGTGACCACACGGCGTATTTCGAGCAGATGCAGAAAGACCGGCTCGAACTGGCGATACAACTGGAGTCCGACCGCATGGCCAATCTCGTCATCAGCGACGAACTGTTCGCCAAGGAAATCCAGGTGGTGATGGAAGAACGCCGGTTGCGCACCGACGACCAGGCGCAATCGGTAGTGTACGAGCATCTGATGGCGAATGCCTACCAGGCGCATCCGTACCGCCGTCCCATCATCGGCTGGATGGATGATCTGCAGAACATGACCGGGCAGGACGCTCGCGACTGGTATGCGCGCTGGTATGCGCCCAACAATGCGACGCTGGTGGTGGCGGGTGATGTGAAGGCCGACGAAGTCATCGGGCTGGCCAAGCGTTATTTCGGCCCGCTGCCGGCGCACGTCCTGCCGGTACGCAAGCCGCAGGCGGAGCCCCCGCAGATTGGGGGCAAGCGCATCGTGGTGAAAGCACCGGCGCAGGTCCCCTACCTGCTGATGGCCTGGCATGCACCCACGCTCAGGGACTGGGACAAGGACACCACGCCCTATGCACTGCAGATTCTGGCCGGCGTGCTGAGCGGTAATGATTCGGCGCGATTGCAAAAATCGCTGGTCAAAACGCAGCAGATTGCGGTGAACGCGGGCGCGGATTATGACGCCGTCGCGCGCGGACCCGGCATGTTCATGATCGACGCGACCCCTGCGCAGGGCAAATCGGTGGCCGCGCTGGAGCAGGCGATCCGCTTGGAAATCCAGCGCATCCAGCGCGAAGGCATCAGCGAAGCGGAACTCGCGCGGGTCAAGGCGCAGGTGATCGCAGCCGACGTTTACCAGCGCGATTCGCTGTTTTATCAGGCCATGCAACTGGGTGAATATGTGACTGCCGGCTTGCCGCCCGAGGCGCTGGTGCACCGGGTCGACAAATTGCGAGCGGTGACCGCCATGGAAGTGCAGGCTGCAGCGCAGCAGTGGCTGAAGGACGACCAGCTGAGCGTGGCCGAACTCGACCCGCAAGCCCTGGGTCAGCAGCCAGGCCCTGCTGCCATGTCGGGGGTGCACGATGTCAACTAACAGCGGGTCTATCAAGGCATTCTTTGTCGCTTTGTGGGTGTGCCTGCCGGTCTCGGCACAGGCGACGCTTGCCATCCAGCACTGGCAAACACCGCAGGGCGCGCAGGTGTATTTCGTTGAAAGCCACGAACTGCCGATGCTCGATATAGCGGTGGACTTCCCCGCCGGCAGTGCCCGCGACCCCGCCGGCATGGCAGGCCTGGCCCAGTTGACCCATGTCCTGCTTGATCAGGGTGCGGGCGGACTGTCCGATACTGCCATTGCGTACAGTCTGGCTGACGTGGGTGCGGAACTGTCGGGACGCCTGGATCGCGACCGCGCCGGTGTCACGCTGCGTACCCTGTCGTCCGCGGCCGAAAAAAACAAGGCACTCGATGTTTTCGCGCGGGTGCTGCAGCAGCCCGATTTTCCCGAAGCAGTGGTGAAGCGCGAAAAGCAGCGGCTGATTGCCGCCATTCGCGAGGCCGAGGCCGATCCCGCCAACGTCGCCGATAAGGCGTTTTATCGGGCGTTGTATGGCACGCATCCCTACGCGCACGATGAAGCCGGCGATCCCGCCGCGATTGAACGGATGACGCGGAGCGAACTTCAGGCCTTTTATCGCACGCACTACAGCGCGCCCAATGCCGTCATGTCGCTGATGGGGGACATCACGCGCGCCGAGGCCGAGGCCATTGCAGATCGCCTGGCGGCGGGTTTGTCCCGGGCGGCGGCTGTGCCGGCGTTGCCAAAGCCTGTCCCGGCGCCGGCATCGGACACGCGCATCGCCCATCCCTCCACTCAAAGCCATGTGCTGGTCGGCGTGGTGGGCATGGCTCGCAGCGACCCCGATTATTTTCCGTTGTTCGTCGGCAACTACGTGCTGGGCGGTGGCGGCTTCGATTCGCGGCTGATGCGCGAGGTGCGCGACAAGCGGGGTTATGCCTACAGCGCCTACAGTTATTTCATGCCACTGATGGAGGCGGGGCCGTTCGAGCTCGGCTTGCAGACCAAACTGGAACAGACCGACGATGCGTTGAAGGTCGCGCAGACGACCCTGCGGGATTTCATCACCAACGGCCCCAGCGAGGCTGAGCTCACCCAGGCCAAGTCCAATCTGACCGGCGGATTCCCGCTCCGCATCGACAGCAACAAGAAAATTCTCGACTATCTGTCGGTGATCGGTTTTTACAGGTTGCCGCTGGATTATCTGGATACCTGGGTCGATCAGGTGAATGCGGTGGACGTGGATGCGGTGAAACAGGCATTTGTCCGCCGCATCGATCCCGACAAGCTGGCCACCGTGGTGGTGGGGGCGGGTGGTGCTCGCTAAACGCGCGGCGCCGCAGCGGGCACATGGCGCGGCCAACCGGGTGCGCATCATAGGCGGACAGCACCGCCGCCGCCTGCTGGATTTTCACGACAGCACTGGCTTGCGCCCCACGCCAGACCGCGTGCGCGAGACCTTGTTCAACTGGCTGGGACAGGACCTGCCGGGCTGGACCTGCCTGGACCTGTTTGCCGGCAGCGGCGCACTGGGTTTCGAGGCAGCCTCGCGCGGCGCGCGGCGGGTCATCATGATCGAGCGGGATCCCAAGGCGGTCGGCGCGCTGGAAAAAAACCGCGCCATGCTCGCGTCATCCGCAGTCGAAATTCTGCGTGCCGATGCACTGGCCTGGCTGGCGAATAATCGCGAGACCTTCGACCTGATTTTTGTCGATCCGCCTTTCGACAGCGGGCTTTCCGGACCGGTGCTGGCGGAACTCGCGACGCATCTCAAATCCGGTGGCTACGCCTATGTCGAGCAGGGATCGGAGGTCAAGGCGCCGCCCGGGTTTATCATCCACCGCAGCGGGCGCGCGGGGCGTTCGCATTTTGCGCTTCTGATCAAGGAGTAACGATGCTGACCGCTGTCTATCCCGGTACGTTCGACCCCATCACACGCGGCCACGAAGACCTGGTGCGGCGTGCGGTGCGGCTCTTCGATCACGTTGTCGTCGCGGTGGCCGAATCGCGCAACAAGAGTCCTTTTTTCAGCATGGAAGAGCGCGTGGCGATGACGCGCGACGTGCTGGCTGACGTGCCGCAGGTTCGGGTGGAAGGGTTCTCCGGTCTGTTGATCGAATTTGTCGCCGATCAGGGAGCGATCGCGGTGTTGCGTGGGCTGCGGGCGGCGTCCGACTTCGAATACGAATTCCAGCTGGCGGGAATGAACCGCAATCTCAAACCCGACATCGAAACCCTGTTCCTGACACCGTCGGATCAATACATGTTCATTTCCGCCAGCATGATCCGCGAGATTGCGCAGTTGGGTGGCGACGTATCGCCTTTTGTGCACCCATTGGTGGCACAGCGATTAAGTGAGAAAATAAGCAAACACTGATACGACCCGGAGAATGCCATGGCTATGATGATCACGGACGAATGCATCAATTGCGACGTATGCTTGCCTGAATGCCCCAACGACGCCATTTCCCAGGGCGACGAGATTTACATCATCGATCCCAACAAGTGCACCGAATGCGTCGGCCACTTCGATACGCCGCAGTGCGTGGAGGTGTGCCCGGTCGACTGTATTCCGCTGAATCCGGATTACCCTGAAACCAAGGAACAGCTCCAGGAGAAATTCCTGCGCCTGACTGCAGGCAAGTAGGACGCTGACTCAGGCCGATCTGGCCAGCCGTGCCCGGCTCAGTTCATCCGACAAAGCCTCGGCAATGCGTACATTGATGCGCGCCAGTTGATCCAGTTGGTCGCGCACGGTCCCGATTGACATTTCGATCTCGGCGATGCGTTCGTCCAGCGTTTCAGTCGCGGCGTGAATGCGGCTGACACTTTCCAGCCGCCGTTTCAACTGGATCTTGTGCTCGCGGACCTGGGTTTCCATCGGCGTAATCAGCGCCTTCAGCCACGATTCGGTTTCACTGTTGGCGAATTCGAATACCTGCACCACCTTGCTGGCCAGGGTTTCAAAGAAACGTGCGGTCAACTGATGCTGGCCCAGGGTCAGCATCTTGAAAACCGTATTGAAACGTTCCTCGAAAATGCGTTCCAGCCGGGCCATTTCCTTCTGGTATTTGTGCAGGCTGAAATCCGGCGAGTTGACCGCTCCAAGACCGTGTTCATCGCTGAACTTCTGGTACATCGCCGTCATCATGGCGCGGATTTCCTGGATGCTCTCCCCGGAGGCAGCCAGGTTGCCATCCACCTGGCGGAAGAAACGACCCATCGCCTCGCGCAGGCCTGTGCTGAAGTAGCTTTTTTCCATCGCCTCGCGAGTGCTGTTGACCTCGTCGCGCAGCGCACCCATGCCGAGCCGCTGGCGCAGGGTGTCGACCTGTGAGGCGAACACGTTGCGCAACGCATTGAACTGCTGCAGGCCACGTTCAAACTGCTGCTTGTCCTCGTTGGCCTTGACCATCATGTGCTGGATCACGTCGCGGTTCTTGCCGCGCAAGCCTTGCAGTTCGTCGACCTGATCCTGTGTGTTGGAAAGCCGGGTTTCCAGAAGTTCGGTGGTCCTGACCACCACATCTTCAACTTCCACCTGGGTGGATTCGCTCACCAGCGATTGCTTGCAGGGGATCAGCTCCTGCGACAGCGCTGCTTCCAGTTCGGGCAGGCGACTTTTCGCCAGCAGGTCCGCATTGTTGCGCACCTTGGCGACCAGGGCTTTCTGCGCCGACACCGGATATACCTGGCTGGCGGGCAGGTCGAGCAGGTCCGCGCAGCTGGCGGTCTGTTTGGTGATTTCGGCTTCGATTTCGCTGGGCGTCTTCAATTCGTCCCACAGACCGTCGATCTTGTTCAGCACCACCAGCCGTGCGCGGCTGGCGCCCTGCACCGGGGCGATGTGATGGCGCCAGATTTCGATATCCGATTTGGTGACGCCGGTGTCGGCGGCCAGCAGGAACAGCACGGCATGGGCGCTGGGCAGCATGCTGAGGGTCAGTTCGGGCTCGGTGCCGATGGCGTTGAGGCCAGGCGTATCGAGAATGACCAGTCCCTGTTTCAGCAAGGGATGCGGAAAATTGATCAGCGCATGGCGCCAGCGCGGAATCGCAATGCTGCCGTCGCGCGTCAGGCTGCGGGCCGTTTCCTCGTCGTTGGGGTTGATCAGGCCATAGGCTTCGGCAGTGGCGGCGTCGACCGGCATAGTGTCGGCCAGGCGCATCAGCGTCGCGCTCATTTCCTCGGCGGAATCGAGATTGAGCGGAAATTCGGTCCAGGCGTCAGCGTCGCGCTTGAAGTCGGCAATACTGCCCGGGCGGGTCTTGGTGTCGATCGGCAGGAGGCGCAGCGACGGCCGGTGCCTGGGATCGAAGTACAGCTCGGTGGGGCACATGGTGGTGCGGCCGGCGGACGACGGCAACACGCGCTGCCGATAGTCCGAAAAGAAAATCGCATTGATGAGTTCAGACTTGCCGCGCGAGAACTCGGCGACAAAAGCCACATTCAGCGTGTCTTCCTGCAGTCGACCCAGCAGCTGGTTGAGCCGCATCTCGGAATCGACATCATTGAGTTCCTGGATGTTGAGCCAGTCGCGCAACGCCTCGACGCGCACGAACACCGCTTCACGCCAGGCGCTGTAATGTTCGAATTCGTCAACCAGGGTCGTGGGGTTCATCGGGGCAATCCACCAGATAAGGCACAGATAGATAACGACATGTTAATGACAAACTTGATATTTGCTAATGGATAGCATCAATGTTGGCAGTTCGGGCAGTAAAAGCTTGCGCGCTGGCCCTGCACGATGCGGCGGATCGGTGTGCCGCAGAACTTGCACGGCTGGCCTTCGCGGTCGTACACCCGCGTCTGCAGCTGAAAATAGCCCAGTTCGCCGCTGCTGTGGACATAATCGCGCAGCGAACTGCCACCCGCGGCGATGGCCGCGGTCAACACCTGCTTGATTGCCGTCGCCAGCCGCGCACAGGCCGGGCGGCTGAGGCGGCGCGCAGCGGTGGCCGGACGGATGCTGGCATGGAACAGCGACTCGGAGGCGTAGATGTTACCGACACCGACCACCACCTGCGCATCCATGATGACCTGCTTGATCGCAGCGTTGCGGCGCTGGCACTGCGCGTGCAGATAGGCGGCGTCGAACGCCGGCGTCAGCGGCTCCGGTCCCAGATGGGCCAGCAGCGGATGCTGGGACACGTCGTCGGTCCATAGTACGGCGCCGAAGCGGCGTGGGTCACGCAGCCTCAGCGTTGTGCCGTCGTCGAACAGCCAGTCGACATGATCGTGCAGGGCGGCTGGCTCGTCAGACCCGGCAAAGCGCAGGCTGCCCGACATGCCCAGATGCACGATCTGGGTATTCGTGCCGAAATCAAACAGCAGGTATTTGCCGCGTCGGGTGAGACCCTTGAGCGTCAGTCCTGCCAGTCGTACCTCAAGGTCGTTTGGCACCGGCCAGCGCAGGCGCGGGTTGCGCACCACAATGCGGCTGAGCGTACGCCCCTGCAGGCGCAGCAACAGTCCCAGGCGGGTGGTTTCGACTTCGGGCAATTCGGGCATGGTGTGGAAGACGGGTTGGGATGACGGATAGCGATAAATGGAGCGTCGACATGCAACGCGCCGCCAAACAATGGTTCGTTACCGCGACCGGGAGCCGAAGCGATATACTGCATTCTATATAACGCGCTACAAGCTCTGAAGCTTTCCCTGATTTTGAACACACGGCTTTCCTGGCTGCTATTGATGCTGGTCAGTTGCGCGGCTTCGGCTGTGGATCCCTTCGGGGTGTTCGATCGCACGCCGACTTTTCCTTTGGCGCATCGGGCTCGGGTAAAAGCACCTTCATGAATCTGCTGGGTTGTCTCGACCGCCCCACCCGCGGCAGCTATTACCCCAACGGACAGGACGTTAGTCACCTGTCCTCGGATGAATTGGCCGTATTGCGCAACCGTGAAATCGGTTTTGTGTTTGAGGGCTTCAACCTGCTGCCCAAGCTCACCGCGTTCGAAATGTCACCTTGCCACTGATGTACGCTGGCATGGGACCCGAGGTGCGGCTGCGGCCGTCGCATGATTTTCGCCAGTCTAATCGAAACCGCATGGTACGCGCTCACCACGCACCGCATGCGCAGCTTCCTCACCATGCCCGGCATGGTCATCGGTGTGGCGGCGGTCATCCTCATGCTGGCGATCGGCCAGGGCGCGCAGGCGATGGTGCGCGGCTCGATCCAGTCGATGGGCAGCACTCTCTCCATCATCATGTCGGGCGCCCCCTCGACGGGCGGCACGCGGGTGGCGGTGTCGGAAAAAAGCATGGACGTCGCCGAAACCGCCATCAACGACTTGCTGCGCAGCCGCAATCGTATCGCTGCCGGCCAGGAAGACGATTTCACCGTACACAGCCTGACGGCACTGGCCGAAACCGCGGCCTCGACCAGCCGCATCATGAACCTGTTGCGCGGCGCGATTGCCGCCATCTCGCTGGTGGTGGGCGGCATCGGCATCATGAACATCATGCGGGTATCGGTGACCGAGCGTACCCGCGAAATCGTCATCCGCATGGCGATCGGCGCGCGTAGCTGGTCGGCGGCCTGTCCGGTTTAGCGGGCGCGGTGACGACTGCTTCGGTATTGATGGCGGTGGGCGTGTCCTTCCTCATCGGCGTGTTTTTCGGCTTTTTTCCGGCGCACCATGCAGCCGGGCTCGATCCCATCGAAGCGTTGCGCGCAATAGCGCGCAAACATGGCGCGCGAATGAACCTTGCTTGCAGCTAAGCCTCGAAAGCTTAGAATCGTGACAAGCACCTCACACCAACAAGGCAATACACATGGCACAGCTCAAACCTCTTCCCCTCTATGCAGCGCTGATATTCGCGACCGCATGCAGCCAGCCTGGCGTCAAGGCGTCGCAGCCTGTGGCGGCGGAATCCCAGCCTGTGGCGACGGAGTCGCAGCCGCAACAGCCCGCCGAGGTCGTGGCCAAGCCTGCGGCTGACACGGCCGATGCTGCAGCCGACGCTGCGGCGGAGGAACGGGCAAGGGCGCAGGCCGCCCTGCCCAAACAGCCCCTTACGTCCGATATCCTGTTCAAGTTTCTGGTGGCGGAGGTAGCTGGGCAGCGAGGTGAGATCGGGATCGCCCAGTCGACCTATCTCGACCTGGCGCGGCAAACGCGGGATCCGCGCATCGCGCGACGGGCTGCCGAAGTGTCGGTGTTTGCGCGCGACCAGGCAGGCGCACTGGAGGCCGCCCGCCTGTGGGCAGCGGCCGATCGGGATTCGGAACGCGCCCAGCAGACACTGGCGGCGCTGTTGTTGAACGAGGGCCAGATTGGCGAGGCCGAGCCGATCCTGCGTGACATGCTGAAAGAAGATAGCGCCAGTGGTTTCATGCACCTTTCAGCATTGATGGGCAAGCTGCGCGACACCCGGGCCGGTCTGGAACTGGTCCAGCGCCTGGCAGCCGATTACCCGGCGTTGCCGGAAGCATCCTATGCGGTCGCGCAGGCCGCGGCGAATGCCGGGCGGTTTGACCTGGCGGTCGCAGCCCTGCAGCAGGCCGACATATTGCGTCCCGGCTGGGAAGACGCTGCACTGATGCGCGCCCAGGTTCTGGCCAAAACCTCGCGCGCCGATGCGCTGGCGTTCATGCGTGAATACCTGGCCGCCCATGCGGACGCGCGCGAATTGCGGCTGGCCTATGCGCGTGCCCTGGTCACTGCTAATCAGGTCACCGAAGCGCGCACCGAGTTCACCCGCCTCACCCGCGATTTCCCGCGCAATGCCGAAGTCAGCTTCGCGGCGGGCCTGCTCTCGTTGCAGGTGGGCGATCTGACCGCGGCCCGCGACTTTCTGATGCAGACCCTGGAATACGATCCGCGCGACCCTGACACCGTGTATTACTACCTCGGGCAGGTGGCCGAGCAGATGAAACAGCCCGAGAAGGCGTCGGCCCAGTATGCCGAGGTCAAGGCGGGCAACTATCTGGTGTCGGCACGCGCGCGCCAGGCGGCGCTGTTGGCGCAGGCAGGCAAACTGGAAGAGGCGCGGGCGCTGCTGGCCTTCACGCACGGCGAGAACGATGCCCAAAACGTGCGACTGATCGAGGCGCAGGCCGAACTGCTTCGCGACAGCAAGCAACTTACAGCCGCTTACGAGGTGCTTTCCGAAGGCCTCAAGCGCTTTCCCGATTCGGCCAATCTGCTTTACGACCGAGCCATGGTTGCCGAAAAACTGAACAAGCTGGATGTGCTGGAAGCGGACCTGCGCCGTGTGATCGTGCTGCGTCCCGACGATGCCCAGGCCTACAATGCGCTGGGCTACACGCTGGCCGACCGCACCAACCGGCTGGCCGAGTCGATTGCCTTGCTCGACAAGGCGTTGGCGCTGGCGCCGGATGATCCTTTCATTCTCGATAGCGTGGGCTGGGCACAATACCGTGCGGGCAACCTGGGGCGTGCGCAGGAAAACCTGGAGCGTGCCTACAGGCTGCGTCCCGACCCCGAAATCGCGGCACATCTGGGCGAAGTGCTATGGGCTCGCGGTCAGCGTGCCGAAGCCGGAAAGTTGTGGCAGACCAGTTTGCAAACCTACCCCCATAATGAAGTGCTGCTGGAAACCCTGAACCGGCTCAAACCCTGATGAGGTGCCCGACCGCAGCGCTGTTGCTGGCGCTGGTTCTGGGCGGCTGCGCGTCCTCGCCCCCTGTTCCGCCGGCGCAGCGGGACATTCCGCTGTCTCCCAACTGGACCCTGCAGGGCCGCATTGGCATCAAGACCGATGAGCAGAGCCTGTCCGGGCAAATCCACTGGCAGCATCGTGCAGACAGGGACGAGGTGCTGATGACCTCGCCGCTGGGGCAGGGGGTCGCCCGCATCGTGCGCAATGCCGATGGCGTCAGCCTCGAGGTGCCGAATCAGCCTGCACGTCACGCACCGGATGCCGAAACGCTGACGCGTGAAGCATTGGGTTATGGGCTCCCTGTTTCCGGCCTGACATGGTGGATGCAGGCGCGTCCCGCGCCCGGCAGTGCCTTCGAGGCCACGCATGACGCTGAAGGGCGCATGGCGCAACTCAAGCAGGATGGCTGGGTGATCGATTACCTGCAGTATTCCGATGATGCGCCGCAGCGCCCGCGCAAACTGGTGGTGGCGCGCGAAGGTCTGGTGATCCGCCTGGTAACGGACGACTGGCAGAGCGAATGAGCCACGCCTACCCCGCGCCCGCCAAGCTCAACCTGTTTCTGCATGTCGTCGGCCGCCGCGCCGATGGGTATCACCTGCTGCAAAGCGTGTTTCGGCTGATAGGCCGCGCCGATACCGTACATCTGGAACTCCGCGAAGACAGCCGCGTAGTGCGCGAAGCTGATCTGCCTGGCGTGGCCGAGGACCACGACCTGACCGTGCGTGCGGCGCGATTGCTGCAAGCGCATGCACCGGAAGGCGCAGGCGTGAACATTCGTCTCGATAAGGTGTTGCCGCTGGGCGGGGGGCTCGGAGGCGGCAGTTCGGATGCCGCTACCGTCCTGTTGGCGCTCAATCGCTTGTGGCAGGTCAATCTGTCCCGTGAGGCACTGCAAGAACTGGCCTTGCAACTGGGTGCCGACGTGCCTGTATTCGTGTTCGGCCAGTCGGCGTTTGCCGAAGGCGTGGGCGAAATTTTGCACCCGGTGAGCGTTCCGCCGGCGTGGTATGTGGTGTTGATGCCTCCGGTGCAGGTGCCGACTGCTGCAATTTTTGCTGCGCCGGAATTGACACGCAACACGCCACCCCTCAAAATAGCGCCCTTTTCCGCAGGCGTGGGTCATACGGCCTTACACGGGCTTCAGCCCGGAGAAAGTCGGCGTCCCCTCGCGGGACATAACGACCTGCAGCCCGTTGTGGTCAATCGTTACCCCGAAGTCGCTCGTCACCTCGAATGGCTGGCGCAATTCGGCGATTCACGGATGACCGGATCGGGGGCTTGTGTGTTCGCATCATTCGAAACGGAAGAGGCAGCGCGTGATGTGCTGCGCCAACTGCCGGGAACGATGCAGGGTTTTGTGGCGCAGGGTCTCGACAAGCATCCGCTTTACGACTGCTGCGCCTGAGCAGTACCCATTGGGGAGTCGCCAAGTGGTAAGGCATCGGATTTTGATTCCGACATTCGTAGGTTCGATCCCTACCTCCCCAGCCAGTTATAGCGAGCAGCCGCCGGTGGCGGCTGTTTTTGTTGTGATGTTCTGAGCTAATCGCCGGAGACGCGCGTGTCCATTGACAACTTGATGGTTTTTACCGGGAATGCCAACCCGCGTCTGGCCAGCGATGTGGTGCGCCATCTCAATATCCACCTCGGTCGCGCTACGGTGTCGCGGTTTTCCGATGGCGAGGTGATGGTCGAAATCCTCGAGAACGTGCGCGGTAAGGACGTGTTCGTGCTGCAGTCGACCTGCCAGCCGACCAATGACACCCTGATGGAGGTGATGGTGATGGTCGACGCGCTGAAGCGTGCGTCGGCTGGCCGCATCACCGCTGCGATTCCGTATTACGGTTACGCGCGGCAGGATCGCCGCACCCGTTCGGCGCGGGTGGCGATCACCGCCAAGGTGGTGGCCAATATGCTGCAGGGCGCGGGGATTGACCGGCTGCTGACAATGGACCTCCACTCGGACCAGATTCAGGGCTTTTTCGACGCGCCGGTCGACAACATTTATTCCAGCCCTATCCTGCTGGGCGACATCTGGAAGCGGAACCACCCCGAATTAGTGGTGGTTTCACCCGATGTGGGTGGCGTGGTGCGGGCACGGGCGATCGCCAAGCGGCTTGAATGCGATCTGGCGATCATCGACAAGCGCCGCCCGAAGCCCAATGTGGCCAAGGTGATGCATATCATCGGCGATGTGAAGGATCGGACCTGCATCATCATGGACGATATGGTCGACACCGCCAACACGCTGTGCGAAGCGGCCAATGCGCTGAAAGAGCATGGTGCCAGGAAGGTCATGGCCTACTGTACCCATGCAGTGCTGTCCGGGAGCGCCGCAGACCGCGTGATGAATTCCGCGCTCGACGAACTGGTGGTGACCGACACCATCCCGCTGCGTGACGATGCGCGCGCATGCACAAAAATCCGGCAATTGTCGGTGGCTGAACTGCTGGCGGAAACCATTCGCCGCATCAGCAATGAAGATTCCGTCAGCTCGCTCTTTATGGAGTAGGGCCGATTGAATGTCCCTGGTCGCGGGGGCTTTAACCATGCATTGGCCACTTTCGGCTATGCATCATCAAGCAGTTTTTTAGGAGAAGTTTCATGGGAATCGAAGTCATCGCCACCAAGCGTGAATTGCAAGGTACGGGTGCGAGCCGCCGTCTGCGTCACGCCGGCAAAGTCCCCGGCATCGTCTACGGTGGCAACACCGCCCCGGTGCAAATCGAACTGGATCACAACGCGCTTTACCATGCGCTGCGCAAGGAGGCGTTCCATGCTTCCGTGCTGACGTTGAATGTCGACGGTGCCAAAGAATCGGTGCTGCTGCGTGATTCCCAGTGGCATCCCTACAAGCAGCAAGTGCTGCACGTCGACTTCCAGCGTGTCGACAAAACCCACAAAATTCACGTCAAGGTACCGCTGCATTTCCTCAATGCAGACGTCGCGCCTGGTGTTAAAACCGGTGGCGGCAAGGTCAGCCATGTGATGACTGAAATCGACGTAACCTGCCTGCCCGGCAATCTGCCCGAATTTATTGCCGTTGACATGGGTAGTCTGGAACTGGGGCATTCCATTCATGTGGCCGAACTCATATTGCCCGAGGGTGTGGAGCTTGTTGCACATGTCCTGCATGAGAACGCCGCTGTTGCGTCGGTCACGCTGCCCAAGGGTATGAAGTCTGACGAACCGGCACCCGAGGCTCCTGCTGCACCCGCAGCCTGAGCGTTCAACCGCAGCCTGTCTGTGGTCGCGTTGTGAATCGCGTCATGGCAGTGCCCCGCCTGATCGTCGGCCTCGGTAACCCGGGGCGCGACTACGAAGAAACCCGGCACAATGCCGGGTTTTGGTTTTGCGCGCGTCTCGCGCAGACCTGGGGCACTGCGCTCTCGCCGGAGTCACGCTTTCACGGTATCGTCGGACGCAATGCCCAAAGCATCTGGATGCTGCTGCCGCAAACCTTCATGAATCGTTCCGGCCAGGCGGTCGGGGCGCTCGCGCGGTTTCATCGCATCACGCCTGCCGAGATCCTGGTGGTGCATGACGAACTTGATATCCCCCCCGGCCAGTTGCGACTCAAGTTTGGCGGCGGCATGGGTGGCCACAACGGCCTGAAGGACATCACTTCGCATCTGGGTACGCAGGATTACTGGCGACTGCGCATCGGCATAGGCCATCCGGGCGATCGCAATGAAGTCGTGAACTATGTCCTGAAGCCGCCCCGCCGCGAGGAGCAGGCCGAAATCGATGCCGCCATTGAACGCGCGATCGATCTGTGGCCCTTGATCGAAAAAGGCGAGTGGAGTGCGGCCACCCAGCGTGCCAATACCAAATCCCAACCCAGCAGCCCTTAGTTACAGGAAACACCATGAGTCTCAAATGCGGCATCGTCGGTCTGCCCAACGTCGGCAAGTCCACCCTTTTCAATGCGCTGACCCAGGCGGGCATCGCGGCGGAGAACTATCCATTCTGCACGATCGAGCCGAATACCGGCGTGGTCGAGGTGCCGGATCCCCGTCTGGCGCAACTGGCCGGGATTATCAACCCACAGAAAATTGTGCCGGCGATCGTGGAATTCGTCGATATCGCCGGTCTGGTGGCAGGTGCGTCGAAAGGGGAAGGGCTGGGCAACCAGTTTCTCGCGAATATCCGCGAGACCGACGCGATTTGCCACGTCGTGCGTTGCTTCCATGACGAAAACGTGATCCACGTCGCAGGCAAGGTTGACCCGCTTTCGGACGTGGAAACCATTGCTACCGAGTTGGCGCTCGCAGACCTGGTGAGTGCAGAAAAAGCGCTGACACGCTTTGAAAAACCGGCACGCGCCGGCGACAAGGAGGCTCAGAAAATGGTCGCCGCCCTGAAGCCCGTGGTGGCCACCCTGAACGAAGGCCGGCCCGCGCGCGCAGCAGGGATCGATGCGGAGGGGCTGGCTGCGATCAAACCGTTGTGCCTGATGACGGTGAAGCCCACCTTGTATGTGGCCAATGTCAGTGAAGATGGCTTTCACGATAATCCCATGCTCGAAGCGCTGACAGCCTTTGCCGCGAAGGAAGGTGCGCCCGTGGTGCCGGTGTGCGCCGCGCTGGAGGCCGAACTGCAGGAGTTGTCGCCGGAGGACCGGGTGGAGTACCTGAAAGAACTGGGCTGGGATGAGCCGGGGCTCAATCGCCTGGTTCGCGCCGCCTACGATTTGCTCGGCCTGCAAACCTATTTCACCGCCGGGGTGAAGGAAGTGCGTGCCTGGACCATCCACAAGGGCGACACCGCACCGCAGGCGGCGGGAGCGATCCACACTGATTTCGAGCGCGGTTTCATCCGGGCGCAGACGATTTCGTTTGATGATTTCATAGCCTGCAAGGGCGAACAGGGTGCCAAGGAGGCAGGGAAAATGCGCGCCGAAGGCAAGGAATACATTGTCAAGGATGGCGATGTCATGAACTTCCTGTTCAACGTGTGAGGCGGTTAATTTTCGGGAAGGGTGTTTGACAGGGGATTCTGAAACCCCCTATAATTCCGCGCTTCGTTTGGGTGGGGTTCCCGAGCGGCCAAAGGGATCAGACTGTAAATCTGACGGCTCTGCCTTCGAAGGTTCGAATCCTTCCCCCACCACCAGAATTTTTAAATTGAAGTTCAGGCAGTTCGAGTGGGGCGAAGCGGGTGTAGCTCAATGGTAGAGCTGAAGCCTTCCAAGCTTAAGACGAGGGTTCGATTCCCTTCACCCGCTCCAGTTTGAGTGTGGGCTTATCTGCTAGTAAGTCCGAGGCCCATGTAGCTCAGTGGCAGAGCACTCCCTTGGTAAGGGAGAGGTCGGCAGTTCAATCCTGCCCATGGGCACCAGGTTTTGGGTGTTGTTGTTAATAGAACAGCATCCGTATTGAACAAGCGGTTGTCGGGATGTTGGTTGTGATGGGCCGCATCGTTTTTGTGCAAATTTGAGGGGTACTTGAAATGGCTAAGGAAAAATTCGAGCGGACCAAGCCGCACGTAAACGTTGGCACCATTGGACACGTTGACCACGGCAAGACCACCTTGACCGCGGCGATCACCACCATTCTGGCGAAGAAGTTTGGTGGTGCGGCGAAGAAATATGATGAGATTGACAGCTCGCCCGAAGAAAAAGCGCGCGGCATCACCATCAACACCGCCCACGTCGAGTACGAGACCGCCAAGCGTCATTACGCCCACGTTGACTGCCCTGGTCACGCTGACTACATCAAGAACATGATTACCGGTGCTGCCCAGATGGACGGCGCCATTCTTGTCGTGTCCGCCGCCGACGGCCCCATGCCGCAGACCCGCGAGCACATCCTGCTTGCGCGTCAGGTTGGCGTGCCCTACATCATCGTCTACATGAACAAGGCCGACATGGTCGACGACGCCGAACTGCTCGAACTCGTTGAAATGGAGGTCCGCGAACTGCTCAGCAAGTACGACTTCCCTGGCGACGACACCCCCATCATCATCGGTAGCGCCCTGAAAGCCCTCGAAGGCGACCAGAGCGACATCGGCGAGCCCAGCATCATGAAGCTGGCCGACGCCCTCGACTCCTACATTCCCGAGCCCGAGCGCGCCATCGACCGTCCGTTCCTGATGCCTGTTGAAGACGTTTTCTCCATCTCGGGTCGCGGCACCGTTGTGACCGGTCGTGTTGAGCGTGGCGTCATCAAGGTTGGCGAAGAAATCGAAATCGTCGGTATCGTCCCCACCGTCAAGACCACCTGTACCGGCGTCGAAATGTTCCGCAAGCTGCTGGATCAGGGTCAGGCGGGCGACAACGTTGGCGTACTGCTGCGTGGCACCAAGCGTGAAGAAGTCCAGCGTGGCCAGGTTCTGGCCAAGCCCGGCTCCATCAAGCCGCACACCAAGTTCAGTGCCGAGATCTACGTGTTGTCCAAGGATGAAGGTGGTCGTCACACCCCCTTCTTCAATGGTTATCGTCCGCAGTTCTACTTCCGCACCACCGACGTCACCGGCAGCATCGAGTTGCCGGCGGGTACTGAAATGGTGATGCCGGGTGACAACGTCAGCATCAAGGTGTCGCTGATTCAGCCGATCGCCATGGACGAAGGCCTGCGTTTTGCCATCCGCGAAGGCGGCCGCACCGTCGGTGCAGGCGTCGTAGCCAAAATCGAAGAGTAAGGCGGACGGTTTTATAAGAAGGCGGGGGTTGGTGTCGTGTGGTGCGCACTGAAACTCGTCCCTTGACGAATACAGGCCAATAGCTCAATTGGTAGAGCGTCGGTCTCCAAAACCGAAGGTTGGGGGTTCGAGACCCTCTTGGCCTGCCACAGGATAAGCCGCAAGGCGCACAGCATTCATGGCTGACAAAATCAAGCTGCTGGTAGCGGTATTGCTGGTCATCGCAGGGTTGGCCAGCTTTTATTTTTTTGCGGATGCACCCACCGTAGTGCGTGTGTTGTCGGTGATCGCGGGCGTTGTGCTGGCCGGAGCCGTGGCTGGCACGTCGAGTTCGGGCAAGCAGTTTTTCCGTTTCGCGCTCGATGCGCGTGACGAGGCCAAGAAGGTTGTTTGGCCGACCCGCAAGGAGACCATCCAGATGACCGGTGTGGTCATGGTATTTGTGGTCGTGATGGCGCTCTTTCTGTGGGCGGTGGACGGCATATTGTTGTGGCTGGTCAAGTTGGCCATGGGACAGGGGAGTTGAGTATGCGTTGGTATGTGGTTCATGCCTACTCCGGCTTCGAGAAAAGCGTGGCGCGCAACCTGGCTGAGCGCATTGAGCGTGCAGGCATGAAGGATCGCTTCGGCGAGATCATGGTGCCGGTAGAGGAAGTGGTGGAAATGAAGGCGGGGCAGAAAAAAACTGCCGAGCGCAAGTTTTTCCCCGGCTACGTTCTGGTGCAGATGGAGATGGACGACGAAACCTGGCACCTGGTGAAGAGCACGCCCAAGGTCACCGGATTCGTCGGGGGCACGGCAAACAAGCCTGCCCCCATCTCGGAAAAGGAAGTGCAGGCCATTCTCGACCAAATGCGCGAGGGCGTTGAAAAGCCCAAGCCCAAGGTGCTGTTCGAGGTGGGCGAATCGGTGCGCGTCATTGATGGTCCGTTTACCGACTTCAATGGCAATGTGGAAGAAGTGAATTACGACAAGAGCAAATTGCGCGTGTCGGTGATGATTTTTGGCCGGGCGACGCCCGTCGAACTGGGTTTCGGTCAGGTCGAGAAAAGCTAGCCCAAGCTGGAGCTTGGCTGGTTGAGGTTAATCCGGCATTTGCCGGGAGCAGAAATATCCGGTTAAACCGGAGAGGAGCGCGAGTAGGGCAACCCAAAGCGCGTTGGTACTCACATTAAGGAGCCATCATGGCAAAGAAGATTGTCGGCTATATCAAGCTGCAAGTGCCGGCGGGTAAAGCCAACCCGTCGCCGCCCATCGGTCCCGCGCTGGGTCAGCGCGGCCTCAACATCATGGAATTCTGCAAGGCGTTCAACGCCAAGACTCAGGGAATGGAGCCCGGCCTACCGATTCCGGTGGTGATTACCGCGTTTGCGGACAAGAGCTTCACCTTCATCATGAAGACGCCGCCCGCGACGGTGCTGATCAAGAAGGCGATCAAGCTCGACAAGGGCAGCGCCAAGCCGAACCTCGACAAGGTGGGCACCATTACCCGCGCGCAACTGGAAGAGATCGCCAAGGCCAAAGAACCTGATCTGACCGCGGCCAATATGGACGCGGCTGTACGCACGATTGCTGGTACGGCCCGTTCCATGGGCATTCTCGTGGAGGGAGTCTGAAATGGCCAATACATCCAAGCGCCTGCGCGCACTCAAGGAAAAAATCGACCGTAACCGCAACTATCCGGTGGCCGATGCCCTGCAACTGGTCAAGGAAACCGCGACCGCCAAGTTTGACGAGTCGATCGATATTGCGGTGAATCTTGGCGTCGACGCACGTAAATCCGACCAGATGGTGCGCGGCGCAGTAGTGCTGCCGAAAGGGATCGGCAAGACCGTTCGCGTAGCTGTGTTTGCCCAGGGCGACAATGTGCAAAAGGCGAAAGACGCCGGTGCTGACATTGTCGGCTTTGACGACCTTGCAGCCGAGATCAAGGCTGGCAAGATGGACTTTGACGTGGTGATCGCCACGCCCGACGCCATGCGTGTGGTCGGTCAGCTCGGTCAGATTCTGGGCCCGCGCGGCCTGATGCCGAACCCGAAAGTGGGAACGGTGTCCCCGGACGTGGTCGGTGCAGTGAAAAACGCCAAGGCGGGTCAGGTGCAGTACCGCACCGACAAGGGCGGCATCGTGCATTGCACCATTGGCCGTGCCTCGTTCGCGGTTGAAGACCTGAAAGAGAACCTGGTCGCATTGCTGGATGCGCTGCAGCGCGCCAGGCCGGCCAGTTCCAAGGGCATCTATTTCAAGCGCCTGTCGGTATCCAGCACCATGGGCGTGGGCGTGCGCGTTGATCAGGCCAGCGTCAGCGCATAAATTTTAGTGGTGGGCCTCTCCGGAAGGGGGGGCTGAATGAACTTTGGGCCGTCGACTGGAAGTTTGGTCGGCGGGTTGTCAAAGACCGTAGGTATCCGCAAGGATTTAATTTGGACGAGGTGGCAAATGGGTGATGGCGTGTCTGTCCTCTGCTTGCCCCAAGAAAAAACCTACGCAGATGGCGTTCCCCAGCAGGATTTTCCTGTCAAGGTCGCCAGCCGGGGCGCCCGTGGGCACAAGCGGGCAACGCTCCGTAACTGAGAAGGAGGTAAGACCTTGAGTCTGAATCTTGAAGAAAAGAAGGCCGTCGTTGCTGAAGTGTCCTCGCAGGTTGCGGACGCCCAGACGGTTGTCGTAGCCGAATACCGTGGCATCACGGTGGAAGACATGACCCAGCTGCGCGCGAAAGCGCGCAAGGAAGGGGTCTATCTGCGTGTGTTGAAAAATACGCTGGTGCGCCGCGCGATCGCGGATACGCCGTTTGCAGGCATTGCCGACCAGCTGGTCGGCCCGCTTGCCTACGGTATTTCCAAAGATCCGGTGGCCGCTGCCAAAGTGATGCACGAGTTTGCCAAGGCCAACGACAAGTTCGTCGTCAAGGCTGGTGCCATGCCCAACTTCATCATGTCTGCCAAGGACGTGGGGAGTCTGGCCAGCATGCCCAGCCGCGAGGAACTGTTGTCCAAGCTCTTGGGCACCATGCAGGCCCCGATCGCGCAATTCGTTCGCACGCTCAACGAAGTGCCGACGAAGTTCGTTCGCGGACTGGCTGCGGTGCGCGACAAGCAGGCTGCCTGACCCACTTGGGTTGGTGCGGGCTGCCGACAACCGAATCGACGATATTGTTTTTAATCTGAAGCACAATTGACAGGAGTAATACAAATGGCTGTTGCAAAAGCTGACATTCTGGACGCCATCGCCAACATGACCGTTCTTGAGCTCTCCGGGCTCATCAAGGAAATGGAAGAGAAATTCGGCGTTTCCGCCGCTGCCGCTGCGGTTGCCGTGGCTGCCCCCGCTGCCGGTGGTGGTGCCGCCGTTGCCGAAGAGCAGACCGAGTTCACCGTGATGCTGAATTCCTGTGGCGAAAAGAAAGTGGAAGTCATCAAGGTGGTGCGTGCTGCCACCGGCCTGGGCCTGAAAGAAGCCAAGGACCTGGTCGACGGCGCGCCCAAGGCAGTGAAGGAAGGTGTGTCCAAGGCCGATGCCGACGCGCTGAAGAAGCAGTTGGAAGAAGCTGGCGCTACCGTCGAAGTCAAATAAGTCAACGGACCCCAGGGCGGTGCGCGCAAACGCGCCGCCTGCTTCCGGTGTCGCATTTATTTAGATCGTATGCTGCGGGGCAACCCGCGGCAGACGCAAGCAGCAAATACCCGGAACCCGGAATCGGCTTCCGGGTCGTTTGCTTTTTGCGTGTGCCTCAAAAGCGCAGGCCGTGACCCACGTGCTCGCGCGCCCCTGATCGTCAAGGAGACCCCATGGCTTACACCTTTACCGAGAAAAAACGTCTGCGCAAGAGCTTTGCCAGCCGCACCAACACCCTTCCGGTGCCTTTTCTTCTGGCGACCCAGCTCGAGTCCTATCGGGCTTTCCTGCAAGAGGGCCGTTCGCGCGACGAACGCCTGAATGAGGGGCTGCAAGCCGCTTTCACCTCGATTTTCCCCATCGTCAGTCACAGCGGCAATGCGCGCCTCGAATATGTCAGCTATCTGCTGGGTGAACCGGTATTCGATATCAAGGAATGCCAGCAGCGCGGCCTGACCTATTGTGCGCCGCTGCGCGCCAAAGTGCGCCTGGTCATCATGGACAAGGAAGCGTCCAAGCCGACGATCAAGGAAGTCAAGGAGCAGGAAGTCTACATGGGCGAGATTCCGCTCATGACCCCGACCGGTTCGTTCGTGATCAACGGCACCGAGCGTGTGATCGTTTCACAGTTGCACCGTTCGCCGGGTGTGTTCTTCGAGCACGACCGCGGCAAGACCCACAGCTCGGGCAAGCTGCTATTCTCGGCACGGGTGATTCCGTATCGGGGCTCGTGGTTGGACTTCGAGTTCGACGCCAAGGACATCCTGTTTTTCCGCGTTGACCGCCGTCGCAAGATGCCGGTCACCATTCTGCTGAAGGCGCTGGGCTACACTCCGGGGGCCATTCTGGACGATTTCTTCAGCAAGGACACGTTCTACATCAATACGCAGGGTGTGCAGTTCGAACTGGTGCCCGAGCGCCTGCGCGGCGAAATAGCGCGGTTCGACATCTGCGGCAAGGACGACCATGTCATCGTTGCCAAGGACAAGCGCATTACCGCCAAGCACATTCGCGAACTGGATGCTGCCGGCGTCAAGAAATGGGCCGTGCCAGCTGAATTCGTGGTCGGCCGGGTTCTGGCGCACGATGTGGTGGACAAGAACACGGGTGAGCTGGTGGCACGCGCCAATGACGAGATCACCGAAGAGCTGCTGACCAAACTGGCTGCTGCCGGCGCCGATAAATTCAATACCCTGTACACCAATGATCTCGATCACGGTGCGTTCATCTCGCAGACGCTGCGTACCGACGACACCACCGACGATTACGCCGCCAAGGTGGCGATCTACCGCATGATGCGTCCGGGCGAACCGCCTACCGAAGATGCGGTGAATGCCCTGTTTGGCAATCTGTTCTTCAGCGAAGATCGCTACGACCTGTCTGCTGTGGGACGCATGAAGTTCAACCGTCGTATCGGCCGCGATGAACTGACGGGCTCCGGAACGCTGTCGACCGAAGACATCGTCGCCGTTATCAAGATATTGGTCGAGTTGCGTAACGGCCGTGGCGAGATCGATGATATCGATCACCTCGGCAACCGCCGCGTGCGCAGTGTGGGCGAGCTGGCCGAAAACCAGTTCCGTGCAGGCCTGGTGCGGGTCGAGCGCGCAGTGCGCGAACGCCTGTCACAGGCGGAATCCGACAACCTGATGCCGCATGATCTGATCAACGCCAAGCCGGTGTCGGCGGCGATCAAGGAATTTTTCGGCTCCAGCCAGCTGTCGCAGTTCATGGACCAGACCAACCCGCTGTCCGAAATCACCCACAAGCGTCGTGTTTCCGCGCTCGGCCCGGGTGGTCTTACGCGTGAACGCGCCGGCTTCGAAGTGCGCGACGTGCACCCGACCCACTACGGTCGCGTGTGCCCGATTGAAACGCCGGAAGGCCCGAACATCGGTCTGATCAACTCGCTCGCCCTGTTTGCCCGGACCAACTGGTATGGCTTCATCGAAACGCCATACCGGAAAGTGGTGAACAACAAGGTAACTGACGAAATCGACTACCTGTCAGCCATCGAGGAAAGCAAGTTCGTGATCGCGCAGGCCAACGCCGATCTCGATGCCAAGAACAAGTTCAAGGACGATCTGGTTTCGTGCCGTTACAAGAATGAATTCACGCTGTCGACCCCCGATCGCATCGAATACATGGACGTGGCGCCGGCGCAGATCGTGTCGGTCGCGGCCTCGCTGATTCCGTTCCTGGAGCATGACGATGCCAACCGCGCGCTGATGGGCTCGAACATGCAGCGGCAGGCTGTGCCCTGTCTGCGTCCGGAGAAACCCTTTGTCGGCACCGGTATCGAGCGCACTGCTGCAGTCGACTCCGGGACGGTAGTGACCGCGCATCGTGGCGGAATAGTCGATTACATCGACGCCAGCCGGATCGTGATCCGGGTGCACGACGAAGAGGCGCGTGCCGGTGAAGTGGGCGTGGATATCTACTCGCTGATCAAGTACACACGTTCCAACCAGAACACCAATATCAACCAGCGTCCGCTGGTGAAGGTGGGTGATGTCATCGCTCGCGGCGATGTGATCGCCGACGGCGCGTCGACCGACATGGGAGAACTGGCGCTGGGCCAGAACATGCTGGTCGCCTTCATGCCGTGGAACGGCTATAACTTCGAAGATTCCATTCTTATCAACGAGAAAGTGGTCGCCGAAGACCGCTACACTTCGATCCACATCGAGGAACTCTCGGTGGTGGCGCGTGACACCAAGCTGGGGCCGGAAGAAATCACGCGCGACATCTCCAATCTGGCCGAACGCCAGTTGGGGCGTCTGGATGAGTCAGGCATCATCGCCATCGGCGCGGAAGTCGAAGCCGGCGATGTGCTGGTCGGAAAGGTGACGCCCAAGGGCGAAACCCAGCTGACACCGGAAGAAAAACTGCTGCGTGCCATCTTCGGTGAAAAGGCCAGCGACGTGAAGGACACCAGCCTCAAGGTGCCGTCCGGCATGTCCGGCGTGGTGATCGATGTTCAGGTGTTCACCCGCGAAGGCATCGAGCGCGACAAGCGTGCGCAGTCCATCATCGATACGCAACTTGCCGAATACAAGAAGGATGTCACCGACCGCATGCGTATTGTGGAAGACGATACGTTTGCGCGTCTGGAGAAACTGTTGCACCTGAAGGTGGCCAACGGCGGCCCCAAAAAGCTCGCCAAGGGCAGCAAAGTCACCAGGGATTATCTGGAATCGGTGAACCGCCACGACTGGTTCGACATCCGCCTGGCCGACGACGAAGCCAGCCGTCAGGTCGAATCGCTGAAGGACAGTCTCACGCAGAAGCGCATCGAGTTCGATGCCATGTTCGAGGAGAAAAAGAAAAAACTCACCGCAGGCGATGAGTTGCCACCCGGCGTGCAGAAGATGGTCAAGGTCTACCTGGCGGTCAAGCGTCGTCTGCAGCCGGGCGACAAGATGGCAGGCCGTCACGGCAACAAGGGTGTGGTGTCGAAAATCGTTCCGGTCGAGGATATGCCTTTCATGGCCGACGGCCGTCCGGTCGACATCGTGCTGAACCCGCTTGGCGTGCCGTCGCGGATGAACGTTGGCCAGATTCTGGAAACGCACCTCGGCTGGGCAGCCAAGGGTCTGGGCGAGAAAATCGGCCAGATGCTGGCGGCGCAGACCAAGTCGCTGGTGAAGGATCTACGCAATTTCCTGAAGCAGATTTATAACCAGTCGGGCAAGTCGGAAGACATCGATGGCTTCAGCGATGACGAGGTGGTCGAACTTTCGCGCAATCTGGTGAAAGGGGTGCCTTTTGCATCGCCCGTGTTCGACGGCGCATCGGAAGAGGAAATCCGCCGCATGCTTACGCTGGCCGGCTTGCCCGAGGGTGGTCAGGTCACGTTGTACGACGGCCGCACCGGCGAAGCCTTCGATCGTCAGGTGACGGTGGGCTACAAGCACGTGCTGAAGCTGCACCACCTGGTCGACGACAAGATGCACGCGCGTTCTACCGGCCCATACTCGCTGGTCACGCAGCAGCCGCTGGGCGGCAAGGCGCAGTTCGGCGGCCAGCGCTTCGGCGAAATGGAAGTGTGGGCGCTCGAAGCCTACGGCGCGTCCTATGTGCTGCAGGAAATGCTGACGGTGAAGTCGGATGATGTGAATGGCCGTACCAAGGTGTACGAGAACATCGTCAAGGGCGACCACAAGATCGAGGCGGGCATGCCGGAATCCTTCAATGTGCTGGTGAAGGAAATCCGTTCGCTCGGCATCGACATCGATCTGGAACGTTATTAATTTAGGGTGAGGACACAGCCATGAAAGCATTGTTAGATCTTTTCAAGCAGGCCACCCACGAGGAAGAGTTCGACGCCATCAAGATTGGCCTGGCGTCGCCGGAGAAAATCCGTTCCTGGTCCTACGGCGAAGTGAAAAAGCCGGAGACCATCAACTACCGCACCTTCAAGCCGGAGCGCGACGGCCTGTTCTGCGCCAAGATCTTCGGCCCGGTCAAGGATTACGAATGCCTGTGCGGCAAGTACAAGCGCCTGAAGCATCGCGGCGTGATTTGCGAGAAGTGCGGCGTCGAAGTCACACTTTCGAAGGTGCGCCGTGAGCGCATGGCGCATATCGAGCTGGCCTCGCCGGTTGCGCACATCTGGTTCCTGAAGTCGCTGCCCAGCCGTCTGGGCATGGTGCTCGACATGACGCTGCGCGACATCGAGCGAGTGCTCTACTTTGAAGGCTTCATGGTGGTCGAGCCCGGCATGACGCCGCTCAACCGCGGCCAGTTGCTGACCGAGGAAGACTATCTTTCCAAGCTGGAAGAATACGGTGACGAATTCAAGGCGCTGATGGGTGCGGAAGCCGTGCGTGAATTGTTGCGCTCGCTCGACCTGCGCACCGAGGTGGAAACCCTGCATGCGGAAATCAGCAAAACCGGTTCCGATACCAAGCTGAAGAAACTGTCGAAGCGACTGAAGATTCTCGAAGGTTTCCAGAAGTCCGGCATCAAGCCGGAATGGATGATCCTTGAAGTGCTGCCGGTGCTGCCGCCTGAGCTGCGTCCGCTGGTACCGCTGGATGGCGGGCGCTTCGCCACGTCCGACCTGAACGACCTGTATCGCCGCGTCATCAACCGCAACAACCGGCTGAAGCGACTGCTGGAACTGAAGGCGCCCGAAATCATCGTGCGCAACGAAAAGCGCATGTTGCAGGAATCGGTCGATTCCCTGCTTGACAACGGTCGTCGCGGCAAGGCGATGACCGGCGCCAACAAGCGTCCGCTGAAATCGCTGGCCGACATGATCAAGGGCAAGAGCGGCCGCTTCCGTCAGAACCTGCTGGGCAAGCGCGTCGACTACTCCGGTCGCTCCGTCATCGTGGTGGGTCCGACCCTGAAACTTCATCAGTGCGGGCTGCCGAAGAAGATGGCGCTGGAACTGTTCAAGCCCTTCATTTTCAACCGGCTCGAAGTGCTGGGGCTGGCGACCACGATCAAGGCCGCCAAGAAAATGGTGGAGGATGAAGAGCCGATCGTGTGGGATCTGCTGGAAGAAGTCATCCGCGAGCATCCGGTCATGCTGAACCGTGCACCGACGCTGCACCGCCTGGGTATTCAGGCGTTCGAGCCGGTGCTGATCGAAGGCAAGGCGATCCAGCTGCATCCGCTGGTGTGCGCGGCGTTCAACGCCGACTTCGACGGTGACCAGATGGCCGTCCACGTGCCGCTGTCGCTGGAAGCCCAGGCCGAAGCCCGCACCCTGATGCTGGCGTCGAACAACGTGCTGTCGCCTGCCAACGGCGAGCCCATCATCGTGCCATCGCAGGATATCGTGCTGGGCCTGTATTACATGACGCGCGAAAAGGTCAACGCCAAGGGCGAAGGCATGCTGTTCGCCGACGTGACCGAAGCGCGCCGCGCCTACGACAACCGCGAGGCTGAGCTGCATGCCCGTGTCACGGTGCGCATCAAGGAAGTGACGCTGGACGCCAACAAGAATCGCGTCGAAACGATCAAGCGGGTGGAAACCACGCTGGGCCGCGCGTTACTGTCTGAAATCCTGCCGCCCGATCTGCCGTTCAGCTATGTCGACAAGGCGCTGAAGAAGAAGGAAATCTCCAAGCTGATCAACGCCAGCTTCCGGCGTTGCGGGCTGCGTGAAACGGTGATTTTGGCCGACAAGCTGATGTATACCGGTTTCACTTACGCAACCCGCTCAGGCATGTCGATTGCCATCAAGGACATGCTGATTCCGAACGAAAAGTATCAGATACTGGACGCATCCGAAGCCGAGGTGAAAGAGATCGAATCGCAGTACACCTCGGGTCTGGTGACCCAGGGTGAGCGCTACAACAAGGTGGTGGACATCTGGGGGCGTGCCGGTGACGCCGTGGCCAAGGCCATGATGGGACAGTTGGGGAGCGAGAAGGTCATCGATCGCCATGGCAAGGAGGTCACCCAGGAATCGTTCAACGCGATTTACATGATGGCCGACTCCGGCGCGCGGGGTTCCGCTGCGCAGATTCGCCAACTGGCCGGAATGCGCGGCCTGATGGCCAAACCGGATGGTTCCATCATCGAGACCCCGATCACGGCGAACTTCCGCGAAGGTCTCAACATGCTGCAGTACTTCATCTCGACCCACGGCGCTCGCAAGGGCCTGGCCGATACCGCGCTGAAGACCGCGAACTCCGGCTACCTGACGCGTCGCCTGGTCGACGTGACCCAGGATCTGGTAGTGATCGAGGATGATTGCGGCACCAAGAACGGTCTGGTCGTGAAGGCGCTGGTCGAAGGCGGTGAAGTGGTCGAAGCCCTGCGCGAACGGATTCTGGGCCGCGTGGCTGTTGGCGACATCATTCATCCAGAAACCCAGGAAACCGTTTTCGAAGCGGGCACGCTGCTTTCCGAAGACGTGTGCGATACCATCGAATCGCTTGGGATAGACGAGGTGAAAGTGCGCACGCCGCTGACCTGCGAAACGCGCTTCGGCCTGTGTGCCCAATGCTACGGCCGCGATCTGGGTCGCGGATACCTGGTCAACGTCGGCGAGGCGGTTGGCGTCATCGCCGCGCAGTCGATTGGCGAACCGGGCACCCAGCTCACCATGCGGACATTCCACATCGGTGGAGCCGCATCGCGTTCTGCCGCGGCCAGCCAACTCGAAGCCAAGTCCAACGGCACGGTACAGTACACCGCCGCAATGCGCTATGTGACCAATGCCCGCAAGGAATTGGTGGCCATTTCGCGCAGCGGTGAAATCATCATTGCAGACGACAGCGGCCGTGAGCGCGAGCGTCACAAGGTGCCGTATGGCGCCACCCTGTTAGTGACCGACGGGGCCAAGATCAAGGCCGGCGCCGTGCTGGCCACCTGGGATCCGCACACCCGTCCTATCATCACTGAATATGCCGGCCGGATCCGCTTCGAGAATATCGAAGAGGGCGTCACGGTGGCCAAGCAGCTGGACGATGTCACCGGCCTTTCCACGCTGGTGGTGATCGATCCCAAGCGCAAGGCCAGCAGCGCCGCCAAGGGCGTCCGTCCGCAGGTCAAACTGCTGGACGAGACGGGCAACGAAATCAAGATCGCGGGTACCGACACCCTGGTCAACATCACCTTCCAGATCGGCTCCATCATTACCGTGAAGAACGGTCAGGATGTGGCGGTGGGCGATGTGATCGCGCGGATCCCGCAGGAAACTTCGAAAACCCGCGACATTACCGGCGGTCTGCCGCGCGTGGCCGAACTGTTTGAAGCGCGTTCGCCGAAAGATGCCGGGGTGTTGGCAGAAGTAACCGGCACCGTTTCCTTCGGCAAGGACACCAAGGGCAAGCAGCGTCTGGTCATCACCGATATGGACGGCGTGGCGCACGAGTACCTGATCACGAAAGAGAAGCACGTGACCGCGCACGACGGCCAGATCGTCCAGAAGGGCGAAATGATCGTCGACGGCCCGGTCGATCCGCACGACATCCTGCGTCTGCAGGGCATTGAAGCACTGGCGCGTTACATCACCGACGAGGTGCAGGACGTGTACCGCCTGCAGGGTGTGAAGATCAACGACAAGCACATCGAAGTCATCGTGCGTCAGATGCTGCGTCGTGTCACGGTGGTCGATCCGGGCAATACCGGCCTCATCCCCGGCGAACAGGTCGAGCGCTCGGAAGTGCTGCAGATCAATGACGAGATGGTGGCTGCGGGCAAGGAACCGGCTACCTACGATCCCATTTTGCTGGGTATCACCAAGGCGTCGCTGTCGACCGATTCCTTTATTTCGGCGGCCTCCTTCCAGGAAACCACGCGGGTGCTGACCGAAGCGGCCATCATGGGCAAGCGGGATGAATTGCGCGGCCTGAAGGAAAACGTGATTGTCGGACGTCTGATCCCGGCTGGCAGCGGTTTGGCTTACCACAACACCCGTCGCCGTCAGGCGGCCGGGGAAGATCTGGGGGCCGAACATCTGATTGAAGGCGGGGAAGCGAATCCGGCCGAGAATCAGGAAGTGGCTTGACAGTGGGAGGGCTCTCCCCTAGAATCACGCGTCTTTTTCCGGCCGCAAGTTCGCCGGAATGCGCAGGACTGTAGCCCGGGACGGCGCTTAGCCGTCCCGCTTGTTTTAGAAACGATACGCTTACCTTAATTTTTCGGAATTTTTGACATGCCAACGATTAACCAGCTGATCCGCAAGCCGCGCCAGGCACCGGTGGAAAAGAGCAAGGTTCCCGCTCTGAAGGCCTGCCCGCAACGCCGCGGTGTGTGCACCCGTGTGTACACCACAACGCCCAAGAAGCCGAACTCCGCCTTGCGTAAGGTATGCAAGGTCAAGCTCACCAGCGGCTTCGAGGTCATCAGCTACATCGGCGGCGAGGGCCACAACCTGCAGGAGCACTCGGTTGTGCTGGTGCGCGGCGGCCGGGTCAAGGATTTGCCAGGTGTGCGTTACCACACCGTACGCGGCAGCCTGGATACCGCAGGCGTGAAGGATCGCAAGCAGTCGCGTTCGAAGTACGGCGCCAAGCGCCCGAAAAAAGCCTGATTGAAAACGGCCCCCGCAATAAGCTCAACTAAATAGAGAGTCAGGAACCATGCCCCGTCGTCGCGAAGTCCCTAAACGTGAAATCCTGCCTGATCCGAAATTCGGCAATCAGGAAGTTTCGAAATTCATGAACGTCGTCATGTCCAGCGGCAAGAAGTCGGTCGCTGAGCGCATTGTTTACGGCGCATTTGAGCAGATCACCCAGAAATCCGGCAAGGACCCGCTGGAAGTGTTCGGTACTGCGCTGAATAACGCCCGCCCGCTGGTCGAGGTCAAGAGCCGTCGCGTCGGTGGCGCCAACTATCAGGTGCCGGTCGAAGTGCGTTCGAGCCGTCGTACCGCCTTGGCGATGCGCTGGCTGAAGGATGCGGCGCGCAAGCGTGGCGAAAAATCCATGGGCGCCCGTCTCGCGGGCGAGTTGCTGGATGCGGCGGAAGGCCGTGGCGGCGCAGTGAAGAAGCGTGAAGAAGTGCACCGTATGGCTGAAGCCAACAAGGCCTTCTCGCATTTCCGTTTCTAAACCCCAAATAATTATTGGCAGGTATTTACCGTGGCTCGCGCGACTCCTATCGAACGCTATCGCAATATTGGCATTTCTGCCCACATTGACGCTGGCAAAACCACCACTACCGAACGCGTGTTGTTCTACACCGGCGTGTCGCACAAGATTGGCGAAGTCCATGATGGCGCGGCCACCATGGACTGGATGGAGCAGGAACAAGAGCGCGGTATCACCATTACCTCGGCGGCCACGACTTGCTTCTGGAAGGGCATGGATGGCAAGTTTCCCGAGCACCGCATCAATATCATCGACACCCCGGGTCACGTGGACTTTACCATTGAGGTGGAGCGCTCGATGCGTGTGCTGGACGGCGCGTGCATGGTCTACTGTGCGGTGGGTGGCGTGCAGCCGCAGTCCGAAACCGTGTGGCGTCAGGCCAATAAATATGGCGTGCCGCGCTTGGCGTTCGTCAACAAGATGGACCGTTCCGGCGCGGACTTCTTCAAGGTTTATGATCAGATGCGTTTGCGCCTGAAAGCCAATCCGGTGCCGATTCAGGTACCAATTGGCGCCGAAGACACCTTCGAAGGTGTGGTCGATCTTGTCAAGATGAAGGCGATTTATTGGGATGACGCCAGCCAGGGCATGAAGTTCGACCTGCGCGATGTTCCGGCCAATCTGCTGGAAACGTGCAAAAAATGGCGCGAAGCCATGATCGAGGCGGCTGCGGAGTCATCCGAGGAGATGATGAACAAATATCTCGAAGAGGGTGACCTCTCCGAGGCGGATATTATTGCCGGTCTGCGCGCGCGCACCATCGCCAGTGAAATCGTGCCGATGATGTGCGGCTCGGCCTTCAAGAACAAAGGCGTACAGGCGATGCTCGACAAGGTGGTCGAGTTGATGCCGGCTCCGACTGATATTCCGCCGGTAAAAGGCGAACTGGATAATGGCGAGCAGGGTGAGCGCAGGGCGTCCGATGATGAAAAATTCTCTGCACTGGCGTTCAAGGTCGCAACTGACCCCTATGTTGGCCAGCTGATTTTCTTCCGCGTTTATTCCGGCGTGGTGAATTCGGGTGACACGATCTACAACCCGGTCAAGGGTCGCAAGGAACGCATCGGCCGCATTTTGCAGATGCACGCCAACCAGCGCGAAGAAATCAAGGAAGTACGTGCGGGCGACATCGCAGCCGCCGTCGGCCTGAAAGACGTGACTACGGGCGACACGCTGTGTGACGTGGGTTCCCCGATCACCCTCGAAAGGATGATTTTTCCCGAGCCTGTGATTCACGTCGCCGTTGAGCCGAAAACCAAGGCCGACCAGGAAAAAATGGGTATTGCGCTGGGTCGTCTGGCACAGGAAGACCCGTCTTTCCGTGTGCGCACGGACGAGGAATCCGGCCAGACGATTATGTCTGGTATGGGCGAATTGCACCTGGAGATTCTGGTTGACCGCATGAAGCGCGAATTCGGCGTTGAGGCCAACGTTGGCGCGCCGCAGGTGGCCTACCGTGAAGCGATCAAGAAGGAAGTCGAGCAGGAAGGCAAGCACGCGAAACAGTCGGGCGGCAAGGGTCAATACGGCCATGTCTGGATCAAGATGGGCCCGAATGAGCCGGGTAAGGGTTTTGAGTTTATTGATGCCATCAAGGGCGGTACCGTGCCGCGCGAATATATTCCGGCGGTCGAAAAGGGTTTGAAAGAAGCCCTGAACAATGGTGTGCTGGCAGGATTCCCTGTGGTGGACGTGAAGGTCACCCTGTTTGATGGTTCTTACCATGACGTCGATTCGTCTGAGTTGGCATTTAAGCTGGCGGCGATTCTGGCTTTCAAGGATGGGATGCGTAAGGCGAGCCCGGTCTTGCTTGAGCCGATGATGGCAGTCGAGGTGGAGACGCCGGAAGACTACATGGGTGATGTGATGGGCGACCTCAACCGCCGTCGCGGCATCATCCAGGGCATGGAGGATGCATCCGGAGTCAAACTGGTCAAAGCCGAGGTGCCGCTGGCTGAGATGTTCGGCTATTCAACCGATCTGCGCTCGATGTCGCAGGGACGCGCGACCTACTCGATGGAATTCAAGCATTACACCGAAGCGCCGAAAAGCGTCGCTGAAGCGGTTATTGCCAAGAAGTAATCGGGCGCCAAGAAATAATTTTGATTTTATTAGGGTACTGAAATGGCTAAGGAAAAATTCGAGCGGACCAAGCCGCACGTAAACGTTGGCACCATTGGACACGTTGACCACGGCAAGACCACCTTGACCGCGGCGATCACCACCATTCTGGCGAAGAAGTTTGGTGGTGCGGCGAAGAAATATGATGAGATTGACAGCTCGCCCGAAGAAAAAGCGCGCGGCATCACCATCAACACCGCCCACGTCGAGTACGAGACCGCCAAGCGTCATTACGCCCACGTTGACTGCCCTGGTCACGCTGACTACATCAAGAACATGATTACCGGTGCTGCCCAGATGGACGGCGCCATTCTTGTCGTGTCCGCCGCCGACGGCCCCATGCCGCAGACCCGCGAGCACATCCTGCTTGCGCGTCAGGTTGGCGTGCCCTACATCATCGTCTACATGAACAAGGCCGACATGGTCGACGACGCCGAACTGCTCGAACTCGTTGAAATGGAGGTCCGCGAACTGCTCAGCAAGTACGACTTCCCTGGCGACGACACCCCCATCATCATCGGTAGCGCCCTGAAAGCCCTCGAAGGCGACCAGAGCGACATCGGCGAGCCCAGCATCATGAAGCTGGCCGACGCCCTCGACTCCTACATTCCCGAGCCCGAGCGCGCCATCGACCGTCCGTTCCTGATGCCTGTTGAAGACGTTTTCTCCATCTCGGGTCGCGGCACCGTTGTGACCGGTCGTGTTGAGCGTGGCGTCATCAAGGTTGGCGAAGAAATCGAAATCGTCGGTATCGTCCCCACCGTCAAGACCACCTGTACCGGCGTCGAAATGTTCCGCAAGCTGCTGGATCAGGGTCAGGCGGGCGACAACGTTGGCGTACTGCTGCGTGGCACCAAGCGTGAAGAAGTCCAGCGTGGCCAGGTTCTGGCCAAGCCCGGCTCCATCAAGCCGCACACCAAGTTCAGTGCCGAGATCTACGTGTTGTCCAAGGATGAAGGTGGTCGTCACACCCCCTTCTTCAATGGTTATCGTCCGCAGTTCTACTTCCGCACCACCGACGTCACCGGCAGCATCGAGTTGCCGGCGGGTACTGAAATGGTGATGCCGGGTGACAACGTCAGCATCAAGGTGTCGCTGATTCAGCCGATCGCCATGGACGAAGGCCTGCGTTTTGCCATCCGCGAAGGCGGCCGCACCGTCGGTGCAGGCGTCGTAGCCAAAATCGAAGAGTAAGGCACAAATAATGCAAAACCAGAAAATCCGCATCCGCCTGAAGGCGTTTGACTACAAACTGATCGACCAGTCAGCGCTCGAAATTGTGGAAACGGCCAAGCGCACTGGTGCTGTGGTCAAGGGCCCGATTCCGTTGCCGACCTCGATCGAGCGTTTTGACGTGTTGCGTTCGCCCCACGTCAACAAGACTTCGCGCGACCAGTTCGAAATCCGCACCCATCGCCGTCTGATGGACATCATGGATCCGACCGACAAAACGGTCGATGCCCTGATGAAGCTGGATCTGCCTGCCGGCGTGGACGTCGAAATCAAGTTGTAAAAAGTGGGCGGCTTCGGTATACTGCCGCCCCTTCAGTTGTACCAATAGTCGCCGGTCAATTGTAATCGGCACCTAAAACCCTTGTCCGCGGCTTTAGCCGCCGGCTTGAGATAGGAAATACGAAAATGAGTATCGGGCTCGTTGGCCGCAAGGTCGGCATGACCCGCATTTTTACCGAGAACGGTGCGTCCGTTCCGGTGACGGTGCTGGAAATGTCAAACAATCGTGTGACGCAAGTGCGCACGCCAGAAAATGACGGTTATTCAGCCGTGCAGGTTGCCTTCGGCAGCCGCCGCAATAGCCGAGTCAACAAATCGGAAGCCGGACATTACGCCAAGGCAGGTGTGGATGCGGGCGAACTGATGCGCGAGTTTCGCGTGACTGCGGATGTGGCTGCGCAGTACCAGCCCGGCGCCGCGGTTTCGGTCGAAGTGTTCCAGGCAGGCCAGAAGGTGGATGTCACCGGTGTGACGCAGGGCAAGGGCTTTGCGGGCACCATCAAGCGCCATAACTTCAAGTCTCAGCGTGCCACGCACGGTAACTCCCGTTCACACAACGTGCCGGGCTCTATCGGCATGGCGCAGGATCCGGGCCGGGTATTTCCGGGTAAGCGCATGTCAGGCCATATGGGCGCGGTGACCTGCACCAAGCAGAATCTTGAAGTCGTGCGTGTCGATTCGGAACGCGGGCTGGTCCTGCTGAAGGGTGCCGTACCCGGGTCCAAGGGTGGTCATGTCGTGGTACGCCCGGCAGTGAAAGGGGGTGCCTAATGGATTTGACCGTCATTAACGATCAGGGTCAGCAAGTGACCAGCGTCGCCGCTTCAGATGAAACGTTTGGTCGCGATTACAACGAAGCTTTGGTGCATCAGGTTGTAACCGCTTTCCAGTCCAATGCGCGCAGCGGCAACCGTGCGCAGCAGACGCGTGCCGAAGTGACCGCTTCCACGCATAAGCCGTGGCGCCAAAAGGGTACCGGCCGTGCGCGTTCAGGCCGTACCTCGAGTCCGATCTGGCGTGGGGGTGGCGTGACCTTCCCGAACAAGCCTAACGAGAACTTTACGCACAAGGTCAATCGCAAGATGTATCGCGCAGGTTTGGCGACCATCCTGTCTCAGCTTGCACGTGAAGGCAAGCTCAAAGTCGTGGAAACTCTGGGGATCGATTCACCCAAGACCAAGTTGCTCGCAGGCAAGCTGAAGTCCATGGGATATGGCAAGGTCATGATCATTGCGGACAGTGTGGACGACAATCTGTGGTTGTCTTCCCGCAATCTGCCGAACGTCTATGTGGTCGAGCCGCATCAGGCCGATCCCTGGAGTCTGGTCAAGTTCGGTAACGTGCTGATCACCAAGGCGGCGGTCAAGCAGTTTGAGGAGATGGTGTGATGAGTGCGATTAGTCAGGAGCGTTTGCTCAAAGTCATCCTCGCACCCGTGATCTCGGAGAAGAGCACGCGCGTTGCCGATAAGTTGAATCAGGTTGTTTTTCGTGTGTTGCCCGATGCGACCAAGCAGGAAATTGGCGCGGCTGTTGCCAGCCTGTTCAAGGTTGAGGTTGCGGGTGTGCAAGTGCTGAACGTCAAGGGCAAGGTCAAGCGTTCCGGTCGTGTCATGGGTCGCCGTGACAACTGGAAGAAAGCGTATGTCACCCTTAAGCCGGGTCAGGACATCGATTTTGCGTCCGGTCAGTAAGGGAGAAAAACATGGCACTGATTAAAGTCAAACCTACCTCTGCCGGTCGCCGTGCGGTCGTCAAGGTCGTGACGCCGGGGCTGCATAAGGGCAAGCCCGTGGCAGCATTGCTTGAGCCCAAGAAGCGTGGCTCGGGCCGCAACAACAATGGCCATATCACGGTTCGTCACAAGGGCGGCGGCCACAAGCAACATTACCGCGTCGTTGATTTCCGCCGCAACAAGGATGGTATTCCTGCCAAGGTTGAGCGCCTGGAGTATGACCCCAACCGTTCCGCTCATCTGGCCTTGCTGTGTTATGCGGATGGTGAACGCCGCTACATCATTGCACCGCGTGGCGTCGAGGTTGGGGCGCAGTTGGTAAGTGGCATCGAGGCCCCCATCAAAGCAGGTAACTGCTTGCCATTGCGTGGTATTCCGGTGGGCAGCACGGTGCACTGCGTCGAGATGATGCCGGGCAAGGGTGCACAGATTGCGCGTTCCGCCGGAACCTCTGTTCAGTTGCTGGCGCGTGAAGGCAGCTATGCTCAGTTGCGTCTGCGCTCGGGTGAAATCCGCAAGGTGCACGTCGATTGCCGTGCAACGCTGGGTGAGGCAGGCAATGAGGAGCACAGCCTGCGTTCGATCGGTAAGGCGGGCGCCAATCGCTGGCGTGGTATACGTCCGACGGTTCGTGGTGTGGTGATGAACCCGGTTGATCACCCGCACGGTGGTGGTGAGGGTCGTACTGCAGCGGGCCGTCATCCGGTCAGCCCGTGGGGTACGCCCACCAAGGGTTACCGTACCCGCAGCAACAAGCGCACCTCCAACATGATCGTCCGCCGGCGCAATGCGCGCTGATTGAGGTAGAAAGATATGGCACGTTCAATTAAAAAAGGCCCCTTCGTAGATGGGCATTTGCTGAAAAAGATTGAAGCCGTTCGCGGCTCCAATGACAAACGACCGGTCAAGACATGGTCACGTCGCTCAACCGTATTACCCGACTTCATCGGTTTGACGATTGCAGTGCATAACGGTCGTCAGCACGTGCCGGTGTTCGTGACCGAAAACATGGTTGGACACAAACTGGGTGAGTTTTCCCTGACGCGTACCTTCAAGGGTCACGTTGCGGATAAGAAGGCGAAGAAATAAGGAGCGCATGATGGAAGTTTCTGCGATTTTGCGTGGTACGCGCCTGTCCGCACAGAAGGGCCGTCTGGTTGCTGACCAGGTTCGGGGTCTGCGCGTGGAAAAGGCATTGAATATCCTGGCCTTCAGCCCTAAAAAAGGCGCGGGCGTCATCAAGAAAGTACTCGAGTCGGCTATTGCCAACGCCGAGCACAATGAAGGTGCTGATATCGATACCCTGAAAGTGAAGACGATCTGCGTCGATCAGGGTGCGGTGCTGAAGCGCTTTACTGCCCGTGCCAAAGGCCGTGGCAACCGTATTAGCAAACCGACCTGTCACATCACTGTGACGGTTGGAGATTAAGGAAGCGGTATGGGACAGAAAATTCATCCGATTGGGTTTCGCCTCGGTGTGCAGCGTATCTGGACAGCAAAGTGGTATGGCTCAAACCGCAATTTCTCGAGCATGCTGCTCGAAGATATCAAGGTTCGTGACTATCTGAAAAAGAAACTTGCGCATGCTTCGGTTTCCAAGGTGCTGATCGAGCGTCCGGCAAAGAATGCGCGCATCACAATTTTCAGCGGCCGTCCTGGTGTGGTCATTGGCAAGAAAGGTGAAGACATTGAAGTGCTGCGCGGCGAACTTGCGCGCCTGATGTCGGTGCCGGTTCACGTCAATATCGAAGAAGTCCGCAAGCCCGAGACCGATGCCCAGATCATTGCCGACGGGATTGCACAGCAACTTGAAAAGCGCGTGATGTTCCGCCGCGCCATGAAGCGCGCCATGCAGAATGCGATGCGTCTGGGTGCGCAAGGCATCAAGATCATGAGTTCGGGCCGCTTGAACGGTGCTGAAATCGCTCGCACCGAGTGGTACCGTGAAGGCCGTGTCCCGCTCCACACGCTGCGCGCCGAGATTGATTATGGCTTTGCCGAAGCGAAAACCACTTACGGCATCATCGGCATCAAGGTGTGGGTATACAAGGGCGATGCGCTGAACCGTGGCGAGCAGCCTGCAGCCGCTGAACAGGAAAAGCGCGGCAAGAAATCAGGAGTAAAACATGCTGCAGCCAGCTAGAAGAAAATTCCGCAAGGAACAGAAAGGCCGCAACACGGGTCTGGCTACCCGTGGCGCCAACGTGAGTTTTGGCGATTTTGGTCTGAAGGCCGTTGGCCGTGGTCGTCTGACTGCACGCCAGATTGAAGCAGCGCGTCGCGCGATGACCCGCCACATCAAGCGTGGTGGTCGTGTCTGGATCCGCATTTTCCCGGACAAGCCGATTTCACGTAAGCCAGCCGAAGTGCGTATGGGTAACGGTAAAGGCGCTCCGGAATACTATGTGGCCGAGATTCAGCCTGGCAAGGTGTTGTACGAGATGGATGGCGTGAACGAAGAGATTGCGCGTGAAGCATTCCGCTTGGCTGCGGCCAAGTTGCCGATCGCGACCACCTTCGTGACCCGCATGATCGGGAGCTAAGTGATGAATATCAAGGAAATGCGCGGCAAGAATGCCGCAGAGTTGAAACAGGAACTTGAGTCCCTGTTGCGTGCCCACTTTGCACTGCGTATGCAGGTGGCCACACAGCAGTCGAATAAAACTGCCGATCTGGGCAAACTGCGCAGTGATATTGCCCGAGTCAAGACCATTATGCGCGAGAAGGCGGGTCAAGCATGACTGAAGTCAAGAAAGTGGTTCGCACGCTGACTGGGCGTGTGGTGAGCGACAAGATGAACAAGACGATTACGGTGCTGGTTGAGCGTCGCGTCAAGCATCCGGTTATTGGCAAGGTGATTCGGTTATCCAAAAAGTATCACGCCCATGATGAAAATAATGAGTTTCATGAGGGCGACATGGTTCAGATCGAGGAATCGCGCAAACTGTCGCGGACCAAAGCCTGGACAGTCAGCAAGTTGCTTGAACGCGCACGCGTTTAATGCTTGCGTGAAGCACAAAGGCCCGGTATAGTGCCGGGTTTTCCGGTTGGTGAGCCGGTTGGTTTTGTCCGGTTCGCTGACTCAAGCAATCCCGCATAAACGCGGGTGTTCTCCCGAACGGGATCCAAAACTGGCCACCACCATGGTGGATAAAGTTGGAGGCAATTAAATGATTCAGATGCAGTCCGTATTGGACGTGGCCGACAACACCGGTGCACGTTCGGTTATGTGTATCAAGGTGCTGGGCGGCAGTCATCGCCGCTATGCAAGTGTGGGCGACATCATCAAGGTCACCATCAAGGATGCTGCACCGCGTGGCCGTGTGAAAAAAGGCGATGTTTACAATGCCGTGGTGGTGCGTACTGCCAAGGGCGTTCGCCGTCCGGATGGCTCCCTCGTGCGCTTCGATGGCAATGCTGCAGTGTTGCTGAACAACAAATTAGAGCCGATCGGCACCCGTATCTTCGGGCCGGTCACCCGTGAGTTGCGTAACGAGAAGTTCATGAAGATCGTCTCGCTTGCGCCCGAGGTTCTGTGAGAGGGAATCATGGCACGTATTCATAAAAGTGATCAGGTGATCGTCCTGACTGGCAAGGACAAGGGCAAGCGCGGCGTCGTGTTGCGCGTACTGGACGATGGTCATGTGGTTGTTGAGGGCGTGAACAGGGTCAAGAAGCACCAGAAGCCCAATCCCATGCGCAACATCCAGGGTGGAATTGTCGAAAAAGAGATGCCGATTCAGGCTTCCAATGTCGCATTGTTCAATGTTGGCACGCAGAAAGCGGATCGTGTGGGTTACAAGGTGCTGGAGGACGGCCGCAAGGTGCGTGTGTACAAGTCCAATGGCGAAATGGTTGACGCACAGAGGTAATCATGGCGCGTTTTCAAGAGTTCTATCGTGAAACAGTGGTGCCCAAGCTGGTCGAACAGTTTGGCTACAAGTCTGTTATGGAAGTCCCGCGAATTCAGAAGATCACCCTGAACATGGGTGTCGGGGAGGCGGTGGCGGACAAGAAGGTGATGGATCATGCGGTGTCGGACATGCAGAAAATTGCAGGTCAGAAGCCGGTTGTGACCAAGTCGAAGAAATCCATTGCCGGCTTCAAGATTCGTGACAACTATCCGGTGGGCTGCATGGTGACGCTGCGCCGTGCGCAGATGTACGAGTTCCTGGATCGTCTGGTTACGGTGGCAATGCCGCGTATTCGTGACTTCCGAGGTGTTTCGGGCAAGTCCTTCGATGGCCGTGGTAATTACAACATGGGTGTCAAGGAACAGATCATTTTCCCTGAGATCGAGTACGACAAGATTGATGCGTTGCGTGGGATGAATATCACGATCACCACCACCGCCAAGTCTGACGATGAAGCGCGGGCCTTGCTTGCGGCCTTCAGTTTTCCGTTCAAGAATTGAGGTAGGCATGGCCAAGGTATCCTTGATTAATCGTGAAGAAAAGCGCGCGCGCATGGTGAAAAAATATGCTGCCAAGCGTGCTGAGCTCAAAGCTGTGATCGCCAACGTGAAAACCAGCGACGAAGATCGCATGGCTGCGTACAAGACATTGCAGGAGCTGCCACGTAATTCCAGTCCGGTACGCCAGCGTAATCGCTGCCAGTTGACGGGTAGGCCGCGTGGTGTTTTCAGCAAGTTTGGCCTGGCGCGCAGCAAGCTGCGTGAGTATGCGATGCGGGGCGAGATCCCGGGCATCGTCAAGGCAAGCTGGTAAGGGGTAGACGAAATGAGTATGAGTGATCCCATCGCGGACATGCTGACCCGCATCCGCAATGCACAAGCGGTCGAAAAAGCAGCTGTCACGATGCCTTCTTCCAAGGTCAAGGTGGCAATCGCCAAGGTGCTGAAGGACGAAGGTTATATAGAAGACTTCGCCATTCGTGGGGAGGCAGGCAAACCTGAGCTCGAATTGCAGCTCAAGTATTATGCGGGCCGCCCGGTTATCGAGCGTATCGAGCGTGTGAGCAAGCCTGGTCTGCGCATCTACAAGGGTGCCGAGGAGTTGCCTCGCGTGATGAACGGCTTGGGTGTTGCTATTGTGTCCACCTCGAGCGGTGTGATGACTGATCGCCGTGCCCGTGCAAAAGGCGTGGGTGGTGAAGTCCTGTGCGTCGTTGCGTAAGGGGGAGCGGATATGTCACGTGTAGCCAATAATCCTATTACGTTACCGAAAGGTATCGAGGTTTCGCTGGGTAGTTCAATCTCGGTCAAAGGCCCGCTTGGAGCCATGAATCAGGCGATGTCAACCGATGTCGCGGTTGCGCTCAATGACGGTGTGCTGACTTTTGCGCCCACCACTGGAAGCATTCAGGCGAATGCCATGGCTGGGACCCTGCGTGCACTTGTCAATAATATGGTGCAAGGCGTTTCCAAGGGTTTTGAGAAGAAGCTGACACTGGTCGGGGTTGGTTATCGTGCCCAGGCCCAGGGTGATGCACTCAATCTGACGCTGGGTTTCTCGCATCCTGTTGTTCACAAGATGCCCGCCGGGATCAAGGTCGAAACGCCGACGCAGACTGAAATTGTGATCAAGGGTATCGATCGTCAGGCCGTTGGACAGGTGGCTGCCGATGTGCGCGCGTACCGTCCGCCAGAGCCTTACAAGGGCAAGGGTGTGCGTTACAGCGACGAAGTGGTTATTAAGAAAGAAACCAAGAAGAAGTAAGGCTTAAGGACAGACAATGAACACCAAGCAATCACGGATTCGCAGAGCGCGCAAAACCCGCGCCAAAATCGCGGCCGTCAAGGCGATTCGCCTGGCAATTAACCGCACCAACAGCCATATCTACGCCCAGATCATTTCTGCGGATGGTGGTACGGTCATGACCAGTGCCTCTTCGAATGACAAGGAGTTGCGTGCTCAATTGACCAATGGCGGGAATGTGGCCGCTGCGATAGCGGTAGGCAAGCGTCTGGCTGAGAAAGCCAGGGGCTTGGGAATTGAAAAAGTGGCTTTTGACCGAGCCGGCTTCAAGTTTCATGGGCGTGTTAAAGCCCTGGCTGAAGCGGCCCGCGAAGGCGGTTTGGTATTTTAACGAGGCAGAATCAAGATGGCCCGTACAGCACCTACGAGTAACGAAGAGCGCGGCGACGGCTTGCGCGAGAAGATGATTTCGATCAACCGTGTCACCAAGGTGGTGAAAGGTGGTCGGATCATGGGTTTTGCCGCACTGACCGTGGTTGGCGATGGCGATGGTGGAATCGGCATGGGCAAGGGCAAGTCCCGTGAAGTGCCGGTCGCAGTCCAGAAGGCCATGGAAGAGGCCCGTCGCAGACTGGTCAAGATCAACCTGAAGAACGGTACGTTCCACCATACCGTGGTGGGACAGCATGGCGCTTCTCGCGTGCTGATCCAGCCTGCATCGGAAGGTACCGGGATTATTGCGGGTGGTGCAATGCGCGCCGTATTTGAAGTCATGGGCGTGCAGAACGTTCTGGCCAAATGTCTGGGCTCGACCAATCCTTACAACGTCGTCCGTGCAACGATCGACGGCCTGTTGAAAATGTCGACGCCGTCCGATATTGCGGCCAAGCGCGGCAAGTCTGTCGAAGACATAACGGGGTAAGCCATGAGCGAGCTGAAGAAAATCAAGGTGACGCTGATCAAGAGCCTGATCGGCACGAAGGCGCCGCATCGTGCCTGTGTGCGCGGTCTGGGTCTGCGTCGGATGCACCACACGGTAGAGGTGCTGGATACGCCGGAGAACCGCGGGATGATTACCAAGGTTGCTTATCTGGTGAAGTGCGAGGCTTAAATGGAACTGAACAACATCAAACCGGCAGACGGAGCCAAAAAGGACAAGCGCCGTGTGGGTCGTGGCATAGGCTCGGGCCTTGGCAAGACAGCAGGTCGCGGTCACAAGGGCCAAAAGTCACGCGCAGGTGGATTCCACAAGGTCGGATTCGAAGGCGGCCAGATGCCGATGCATCGTCGTCTGCCCAAGCGCGGCTTCGTTTCTCTGACCAAAGCCGACACTGCACGTGTGCGTCTTTATGAGTTGGCGACTGTAGGGGCGGATGAGATCGACCTGCTGGTACTCAAGCAGGCCGGGATCATTAGCGCTTCGGCTAAGGCAGCGCGGGTTTACCTCGCCGGTGAGATCGCAAAGGCGGTTAAGCTGCGTGGTGTTGCCGTGACCAAGGGTGCGCGTGCTGCGATTGAAGCGGCGGGCGGCACCGTTGCCGACTAAGTTTCGAGGATACGCGCTTTGGCCACGTCCAAAACCGGCTTGAACAAGTTTGGCGATCTCAAGCGGCGCCTGCTCTTTTTGCTTGGCGCGTTGATCGTATACCGGATTGGGACCTTTATCCCGGTTCCCGGTATTGACCCACTGGTGCTTGATCAGTTGTTCAAGACGCAGTCGAGCGGAATACTGGGCATGTTCAACATGTTCTCGGGTGGTGCCTTGCGACGTTTCAGCGTGTTCGCATTGGGAATCATGCCGTACATATCGGCGTCGATCATCGTGCAACTGATGACGACCGTGTCGCCTCAACTTGAAGCGCTCAAGAAAGAAGGTGAATCAGGCCGGCGCAAGATTACGCAGTACACGCGCTATGGAACGTTGTTCCTGGCGGTTTTTCAGGCCTTGGGCATTGCCATTGCGCTGGAATCGCAAGCAGGCCTGGTGCTTGATCCGGGCATGGCATTTCGGTTGATCGCGGTTGTCACCCTGACTGCGGGCACCATGTTTTTGATGTGGTTGGGCGAGCAGATTACAGAGCGAGGTCTGGGTAACGGTATCTCGATCATTATCTTTGCAGGTATCGCAGCAGGTTTGCCCCATGCGATCGGGGGCACCCTTGAGTTGACGCGTACCGGTGCGTTCTCGATTCCGCTCGTTTTGATGCTGTTTGTCGGTGTGTTGCTTGTCACGGCCTTGGTTGTGTTTGTCGAGCGTGGCCAGCGGAAGATTCTGGTTAATTACGCGAAGCGCCAGGTAGGAAAGATGGTGGTTGGGGGCCAGAGTTCGCATCTTCCCCTCAAACTGAACATGGCCGGAGTGATTCCGCCGATTTTCGCCTCCAGCATCATTCTGTTTCCGGCCACCCTTGCTGGTTGGTTCGGGAGCGGTCAGAACATGGGCTGGCTGAAAGATATCGG
>Ga0326726_10000332_pt1 | contig 44915 bp, 37 predicted proteins | sample MHFenrmetagenome_2_FD_207603 | JGI IMG/M metagenome (GOLD analysis project Ga0326726, IMG submission 207603) | Lab enriched peat soil microbial communities from Michigan Hollow, Ithaca, NY, United States - MHF15MN | ecosystem: Environmental > Terrestrial > Soil > Wetlands > Peat | place: USA... | reverse complement strand
CGCCGTATGTCTACCCAATTCCCTTCCAATCTGCCGCTTGCTGCCTTGGCCATCTTGCTGTGCTGGACATCCTCGGCCCAGAGTGACGACGTCCCAGCGCCAGGAAGTGTTTCTGCCGCGATTGAGAAGAGGATCCCCGGTGCAACGATCGTTACCCGCGACGACATTAACGAGAAATCTTGTGGACGCCTGCCGAAGGCTCCGGGTCTCGTAACCGGAGACTTTAACGGCGACGGCCGTAAGGACTTTGCAGCATTATTGAAGGTGCGTAGCACGGGGAAGTTGGTACATTGGGAGGGTAAACTGCTGGAAGAGACGGAGTTCGCGTTCGCAATCTTCTTGGAGGACGGGCACGGAGGGTTCAAGCCGGCGTATTTGCGTCGGTTCAAGGACCTCTTACCGATACTCTCCTACATTGACATCATGCCGCCCGGAAACGTCAAAGGCATTGGCGAGAAGCCCGGTTTAGTCTTAAGGAATTCGGCGATATCCTTCGTCAACTGTGAGAAATCGGAGGCTATCTATTACGTGTCAGGCGCGAGCGTTCGGATTCACTGGGTGAGCGACTAACTGGCCTGTCCCCGTTTCTCCTGACACCGACTTAAGTTCCCAGAATTTTCGTATTCCACGGGACTCAGGTAGTCAAGACTCGAGTGCTGCCGACGTGGATTGTTGGACCGCTGCTTGAAGATGAATGCAACGCTGCCTATCGCTAAGGGACTTCTTGCGCTGATTGGCTGCCCGCGACCACAGTTCGTAGAATCCGGGCATGTCTACGCCTGAAATCGAAGCGGCCGCCCGTCTGCGGGCGCTGGGAACCTGTCGCCGACACATCTTTCTCTGCGTGGGGGGCAAGTGCGCGCCGGCTGAGCGGCAGCTGGAGTCGTGGGAATTCCTCAAGCGACGTCTCAAGGAGCTCGGGCTCGTCGATGTGCCGGGCGGCGTGCTGAGAACAAAGGCTGACTGCCTGCGCATCTGCGTCGGCGGGCCTGTGGCTGTCGTGTACCCGGAAGGCACCTGGTACCGGGACTGCACGCCGGCCAACCTCGAAAGTATCATCCACGAGCACCTCATCGGCGGCCGCCCGGTCGCGAGTCTCGCCTTCGCGAGCAATCCGCTGCCGGCGGCGTAGCGCCAGGGGAGCAATCCGATGCCCAAGGCCATTCGCATCTACAAGCACGGCGGGCCGGAAGTCATGCGCTGGGAGGAGGTCGAGGTTGGCGAGCCCGGCGCGGGCGAAGTACGTGTGCGGCACACGGCGATAGGGCTCAATCTCATCGATGTCTATGACCGCACCGGTCTCTATCCACTGGAACTGCCGAGCGGCTTGGGGCGCGAAGCAGCGGGCGTGATCGAGGCGCTCGGTCGCGGCGTGCGCGGTTTCAAGCGTGGCGATCGGGTGGCCTACACCTATCCGCAGGCGGGCGCGTACGCCGAAGTTCGCGTCTGTCCGGCCGAGCGGCTGGTAAAGATCCCGCCTGGCATCTCGGATCCGCAGGCCGCTGCGGTCATGCTCAAGGGGCTCACCGCCCAGTATCTCGTGCGCCAGACGTATCGGGTGAAACGCGGCGACACCGTGCTCATTCACGCGGCCGCGGGCGGCGTTGGGTTGCTCGTTTCGCAATGGGCGCGGCACCTCGGCGCGAAAGTCATCGGCGTGGTCGGGAATGCGGACAAGGCCAGGCTGGCGAAGCGCAATGGCTGTCACCACGTCATCGTCGGTGGTCCGGCAGAGCTCGTCGCTGCGGTGAAATCCTTGACGCGGGGCGCAGGTGTCAACGTGGTCTATGACTCGATCGGCAAGGACACCTTCCAGGCTTCCCTCGACTGCCTGCGGCCGCTCGGGATGATGGTGACCTTCGGTAACGCCTCGGGGCCGGTGCCGCCGGTCTCACCGCTGGAGCTGAGTCGCCGTGGCTCGTTGTTCCTGACGCGGCCGACTCTCTTTCACTACATTGCCACGCGGCCGGCGCTGGAGCGCGCTGCACGCGAGCTCTTCGGTGCCGTGAAGCGCGGCGTCATCCGCATCCACATCGGGCAGAGTTATCCGCTGCAGGATGTCGCCACTGCTCACCGCGATCTCGAGGCGCGGCGCACCACCGGATCGACGGTCCTGATCCCCTGAGCGCTGGTTTGCGATAAAGCGCCAGCCTCGCGCCGACACCATTCGCCTGCAGGCAGCGCCGCTGTCCGCTCAGCGCACCGGCGGCATCGCGAGTGGGATACCCAATGCCTCGTGCGCCTTGCCGTCGGCGACGCGGGATGTAAACCAATTGGGATACGGCGCCGTTGGCCTGGTCGCCGCATCGAGTTGCGCCAGATCATCGGCGTCCAACGTGACGTCAGCGGCCCCGAGATTTTCCTCGAGCTGCTTCGTGCTGGCGGCTCCGACGAGTAGCGTCGACACCGTCGGCCGGGTCAGCAGCCAGGCGAGCGAGATCTGCGCGGGCGCCGCGCGATGTTTCGTACTGATCGATTGCAACAGATCGATCAGCTGGTAGCCGCGCTCGAGGTCGTAGGGGAGGAACTGGAAGCCCGCCAGGCGCGCGCCCGGGTCGCCTTTCGGGTTCTTGCGCGTGTATTTGCCGCTCAGGAATCCTCCGGCGAGCGGGCTCCATACCATCACGCCAATGCCGGCATCGGCGCAGAACGGTACGAGCTCGTGCTCCAGGTCGCGACCTACGAGGGAGTAGTAGACCTCGGCTGCCCTGAACTGACTCCAGCCGCGTGAGCGCTGCACGCCGACTGCCTTTGCCGCGAGCCATGCGGGCCAGTTTGAAAAGCCGATGTAGCGCACCTTGCCCTGGCGCACGACGTCTTCGAGCGCCTCGATCGTCTCATCCAGTGGCGTCAGCACGTCGACCTTGTGGACGAGGTACACGTCTATGTAGTCGGTGCCGAGACGCTCGAGGCTTGCATCCACGGCCGCCAGGATGTGTCGACGCGACAGACCCGTCTCGATCAGCGCCGGGCCCATACGATTGCCGACCTTGGTCGCGATCACCACTTCCTTGCGACGGGCGCCGATCGCCTTGCCGAGGATCCGCTCGGACTCGCCGCCGGCATAGACATCCGCCGAATTGAAGTAGTTGACGCCGCGATCGATCGCGCGCGCCACCAGCTCGTTTGCGCCGGCCTGATCGACCTTGTAGGTGGACGCGAACGGGCCCTCCCTGATCGTTGCAAACGTCATGCTGCCAAGGGCGAGCCGAGACACGATCAGTCCCGTGTCGCCGAGCCGAGCGTACTGCATGGAAACTACCTCACTGTAGCGTTTTCGGAACTGACATGGGCCGACCCGTTTCGCCGACTTGAGGTGGCGGATTCGGCTGGAATCCACTGCATATAGCCCGGAGCCTGCCCTCCTGTCCATCGCCCGGATTTTTTTGCTCCGGCGAACGGTCCCATGGTGCATTCTTGTACAGACCGTGACGTGGCGAGGCTCAGGTACACCAATGGCAGGGCACAATCAGGCGCGCGGGTAGGGCGCGTCCTACATGATGAGTACCGTCAGGGAAGTGGCATCCAGGTGCGTGACGTGCGTGGCTGTGCTGAGTGTCGCGATCGTGGCGGATCTCAGCCGCACGGCGCTCGCGCAGGCACCGCCTCCCGTTGAGGCACGCCCCGGCATTCCCACGGACGCTGAGCTCGAGGCGAGCGGAGCCGTGGTTGGCCGCATCGTCTTCAACCTTCGGAACATCTTCAACGAAGCCGATCCGCGCGAGAACATCGCGCTCTACCGCTTGGCCAACCGGCTGCACATCATGACGCGCGAGGAAACGATCAGCGCGCAGCTGCTCTTCAGGACCGGCGAGGTGTATTCGGGGCGCCTGCTGGCGGAGACCGAACGCAACCTGCGCGAGCTCAACTATCTGCACGATGCGAGCGTGCGGCCGTTCGCTTATGACGGCAAACACGTGGATATCGTCGTGGAGACGCGCGACGTCTGGTCGCTGCTGCCCGGGTTCTCTTATTCGCGCAAGGGCGGGGTCAATGAAGGCGGGATCGAGCTCGAGGAGCAAAACCTGCTCGGGCACGGCAAGGACCTGTCGCTCTCCTGGAGTCACGAGGTCGAGCGCGATTCGGTGCTGCTGCAATGGCGCGATCCGAACGTCATGCAGACTCGCTGGCGCTCGGACCTGGCCTACTCGATGAACGACGATGGGCGCCTGCGCTTCATCGAGATGGAACGCCCCTTCTACGCGCTCGACACGCGCTGGAGCGCGGGCGGCACTCTGTTCGATTTCAGCCGTGTCGATTCGCGTTACGACCTGGGGCACATCGTCGATGAGTTCAAGCGCGACCAATCCTTCGTGGAGCTGCGCGGCGGCTGGTCCGCGGGCCTCGTCAACGGGCGGGTGTGGCGCTGGCTGGCGGGCTTTCACTACGACGACAACAATTTCTCCAACGCTCCGGACAAGGCCCCGCCGGTATCGCTGCCGCCGGATCGCAAGCTCGTCTATCCCTGGGCTGGCATCGCCATGCTCGAGGACCGTTTCGCCAAGTCGGCGAATCTCGACAAGATCGGGCGCACCGAGGACCTGGACCTCGGCACCTCCTTCACTCTGCAGCTGGGCTGGGCCAGCCCCACCTTCGGGGCTGACCGCGATGCGCTGATCGTGAACGGCGCGCTGCACAAAGGGTACTCCTGGACGCACGCGCAGACCCTGTTACTGAACACCGCGATCAGTGGACGGCTCGAGTCCGGCCAGATCGCGGACGGCCTGCTCGCGGGCGAGGCGCGCTACTACTGGCGCTGGCGACCAAAGCGCGTGTTCTTCGCTGGCGTCACCGGAGCGGCCAGCGAGGCGATCGACCCGGAGGACCAGATCCAGCTCGGCGGCGACAACGGGCTGCGCGGCTATCCACTGCGTTACCAGACCGGGACCAGCCGCGCGCTTTTCACGGTCGAGCAGCGCTACTACAGCGACTGGTTTCCCTTCCGGCTGTTCTACGTGGGTGGGGCGGTATTCGCCGACGTCGGCCGCACCTGGGGCCAGGGCGTCGTGGGTGCGCCGAGCCTCGGCTGGCTGAGCGATGTCGGGTTCGGGCTGCGGCTCGGCAACGCGCGCAGCGGCTTCGGGAGCGTGGTGCACATCGATCTTGCGTTTCCGCTCAATCGCACGCCGGAGATCGACCAGGTGCAGCTGCTGATCGAGACCAAGGACACGTTCTGAGCGGAGCTTTCCTAACTCTCGGCCGCAGCGCCCTGCAGGCTGCGCGCGCCGCGCGCGATACCCAGCACGCCGCTGCGCACCACTTCGAGGATCTCGCCGCAAGCTGCGGCATCGCGCACGAACGCGCTCACCTGCGTCTCGCTGCTGGTGAGCTCCACGATGTAGCAATCAGCGCTCACGGAAAGCACCTTGCCGGCGGCGCGTGCCACGAGTCCCTTGAGCGCCTCCTGCTGCTCGGCCGGCACGCGGATCTTGATGAGCAGGAGCTCGCGCTCGACGTGCTCGCCGCGCGTCATGTCCTCAACCCCCACGACGTCGACGAGCTTGAGCAGTTGGCTGTTGATCTGGTGAATCACCGCCTCGGAGCCCTGCGTGACCAGCGTGAGCCGCGATACTGACGGATCGTCGGTGGGCGCGACGCTCAACGACTCGATGTTGTAGCCGCGGGTCGAGAACAGTCCCGCGACGCGCGACAGCGCGCCCGCTTCGTTCTGCAGCAGAATGCCAATGACGTGCCGCATGGGCTTCTTTGTCCGACAGACCGGCAACCCGGTTGAGGTGTGCCGTCCCACTCCGTTGCCGTGGCCTCGCGCTCTACGATAGCCGAACGCATCGCGCTGCGGGGCGGAAACTTGCCCGCCGACGATTTGCTGCTTAGGCTCTCAAGCGAGATTCCCGGGCGTCGATTCCAAGCCAATGAAAGAGAACCATCAGGTCCTGGAGCGGGCCGCGCATCCGCTTGCCGGCCGCACCCTGAGTGGCGCGGAGATCATCGTGCAGGTGCTCGCGGACGAGGGCGCCGACGCGATCTTCGGCTATTCGGGCGGCGCGATCCTGCCGACGTATGACGCGGTATTCCTCTACAACCAGGAACACCCGGGACGCGCGCAGGGCGGCGTGCCCCTGATCGTTCCGGCCAACGAGCAGGGCGCGGGCTTCATGGCCGCCGGTTACGCGCGTGCCAGCGGCAAGGTCGGGGTGTGCCTCGTGACCTCGGGGCCCGGCGCTACCAATACGGTCACGCCGGTGCGCGATTCGATGGCCGACTCCGTGCCCGTCGTGGTGATCTGCGGCCAGGTCCCGACCCACGCGATCGGTACGGATGCGTTCCAGGAGGCGCCGGTGCCCAGCCTCATGAGCGCCGTGGCCAAGCACGTGTTCCTCATCACCGATCCGACACGGCTCGAGGCGACAGTGCGCACCGCGTTCGAGATCGCGCGCACCGGCCGACCGGGGCCCGTGGTGCTCGATGTGCCCAAGGACGTGCAGAACTGGAGGGGCGTATTCCACGGCTCGGGCCGCCTGCCGGTGCCCGGCTATCGCCAGCGCATGAATCGCCTGACGCAAAGTCGCCTGTCGGAGGCGGCGTGCGCCGAGTTCTTCAACATGCTGGGCGAGGCCAAGCGTCCCCTGATCTACGCGGGCGGCGGCGTCATCAACGGCGGTGCGGCGTATGCAATGCGTGAATTCGCCACCGCGTTCGGCATTCCGGTCGTGACCACCCTCATGGGCATCGGCGCCTTCGACACGACGCACCCACTGGCAATGCGCATGCTCGGCATGCATGGCACGGCGTTCGCGAACTATGCCGTCGACGACTGCGACTTCCTGGTCGCCCTCGGCTCGCGGTTCGACGATCGGGTCGCGGGCGTCCCGGCCAAGTTCGCGAGGGGCGCGAAGCGCATCGCGCACATCGACATTGATGCCTCCGAGATCAACAAGGTCAAGCACGCGAGCTGGAGCCACGTGGGCCTGCTCGCCGACGCGCTGGTGGCGCTGCTCGAATACGGGCAGCGCGCCGGGTTCAGCGGCAACTTTAAGCGCTGGCACGAGCACCTCGCGACGCTCAAGAGCCGCCACGCGATGAACTACGATCGCGCCAGCCCGCTGATCCAGCCGTACTACGTGATCGAGCAGATCAACCGTATCACGCAAGGCGAGGCGATCATCTCCACCGGCGTTGGGCAGCACCAGATGTGGTCGGCGCAGTACTTCGATTTCCGTCAGCCGCGCCTGTGGCTCACGTCCGGCAGCATGGGCACGATGGGCTTTGGCCTGCCGGCCGCGATCGGCGCACAGGTCGCGCAGCGCGACCGGCTCGTCATCGACATCGACGGCGACGCCAGCATCCGCATGAACATTGGCGAGCTTGAGACCGTCACCACCTACGATCTGCCCGTGAAGGTCGTGGTGCTCAACAACTTCGGCGACGGCATGGTTAAGCAGTGGCAGAAGCTGTTCTTCAAGGGGCGCCTCAGCGCGAGCGATAAGTCGCTGCACAAGAAGGACTTCGTGAAGGCCGCGCAGGCCGATGGCTTCCGCTTTGCAAAGCGCCTCGACCGCAAGGACGACGTGCCGGCGGTGGTCGAGGAGTTCGTAAATTTTGCCGGCCCGGCCTTCCTCGAGGTGATGATCGATCCGGACGCCGGCGTGTACCCGATGGTCGGACCCGGGCAGAGCTACGAGGAGATGATCACCGGCGATCACATCCCCTCGCGCCACAAGACCGACATCAAGGAGCCGGGCGAATCAGAGATGTTCTAGGAACTCGACATGAAATACCTGCATACCATGGTGCGCATCACCGATCTGGAGCAGTCGCTCGACTTCTATTGCCGCAAGCTGGGGCTGCAGGAGCTGCGGCGGATGGAGAACGAGGCCGGGCGCTTCACGCTGGTGTTCCTCGCGGCGCCTGGCGATGAGGACGCGCAGATCGAGCTCACCTACAACTGGGACCCGCAGCCGTACCCGGGCGGGCGCAACTTCGGCCACATCGCGTACGCCGTCGACGACATCTACGCGCTATGCCAGCGCCTCATGGACCGGGGCGTGACCATCAACCGCCCGCCGCGCGACGGCCACATGGCCTTCATCCGTTCGCCCGATGGGATCTCGATCGAGCTGCTGCAGAAAGGTGCATCGCTCCCGCCACGCGAGCCGTGGGTTTCGATGAAGAATCAGGGAACATGGTGATGCAGATGTCGACCGCAAAGCCGAACCTGAATCTGTTGTGCGCCAGCGATATCGCGCTCGAGCCGCGTTAGTCGACTACCACCGCCGTGCCACTGGCGCTCACCATGAGCATGCTGCCGCCGCTGCCGATCGCCTCGTAGTCGAGATCGATCCCTACCACGGCGTTCGCACCCAGCCGGCGCGCTTCCTCGGCGATCTCGGCGAGCGCCATATCACGCGCGTCCTTGAGCACCTTCTCGTAGGAGGCGGCGCGTCCGCCGACGATATCGCGGATGCTCGCGAACAGATCGCGAAACACGTTGGCCCCGAGAATCGCCTCGCCCGTCACTACACCCTTGTATTCGTGGATCGTGTGCCCGTCGATCGACGGAGTCGTTGACAGCAACATCGCTGATAACCCTCGCCGCGGATGGTTTGAGCCGACAGCGTGCGGGGACGCGACTACTGGGTCAAGACTTCGCCTGGGCCGCGTGCCAGGCCGTGAGCAGCTCCTGCTCGCGCTCGGCTGAGATTCCCGCACGCAGCTTCGCCTGCTGCTCCGCCGGGCGCGACAGGTGCCACGCAAGGGTCGCGCGCACCGTATCGTCGAGCGGCCGGATCTTCATGCCGGCGGCCAGCGCCTTCGCCGCGCTGGTGAGTGCAAAGCCCGCGTTCTCGCCGACCGCATGCGACCAGATGGGCAGGTCGCCGTCCTCGACCTTGTGCGCTTCCAGAAAATCGGCGGATACCCACGTGATGCGTGCATCGGACTTTGCCGCGGCCAGGCAAGCGTGCAGCAACTCGCCCATGCTGAAGGTGTGCGGCGCGGAGACGAGGTTGAAGGTTCCGAGCACGCGCCGCTCGATGCACTGGATGGTGAACGCGGCGAGGTCACGCACGTCGATCACCTGGATCTCGTCCTGCGGCGTGTTGGGCGCGAGCACCTCGCCGCCGCGCGCGACGCGTGCCGGCCAGTAGGTAAAGCGATCGCTGTTGTCATCGGGACCGACGATGTAACCCGGCCGCAGTACCGTCACACGGCCCGGCATGATGCGCTCGGCGGTCTGTTCGCATAGCGCCTTCAGCGGGCCATAGGTGTTCTCCTCCACTTTTTCGATCGTCTCGTCGGCGATCTTGCCCACCGGCGAGCTCTCGTCGTTTGCGCCGGCGAAGCTCGCGTACGCCGAGATGCTCGACACATAGACGTAGTGCGACACCGAGTCCTGAAGGAGCTCGGCCGACAGTTTCACGATCCGCGGCACGAACGCCGAGGTGTCGAGCACCGCGTCCCACTTGCGTCCTTTGAGAGTGTCGAGCTGGCCGTTGCGATCACCGTGCAGCACTTCGACATCCTGCACCCTCCCGACATTGGTCTTGCCGCGGTTGAAGAGCGTGACTTCGTGCCCGTGCGCGCGTGCGAGTTCGACGACGTGCGGGCCGATGAAGCGCGTACCGCCGAGGATCAGCAGCTTCAAAGGATGTGGCTGTGTGTCGGCCAGCAGCTTCGAGGCTGGAAGCGTTGCGAGCAGTGACAGTGCGGCACTCGAATTCAGAAATTCCCGTCGGTCCATTGTTGCCTCTGTCTTTGACTATCTGCAGCTTCAGTGGCCGATGTACTTCTCGAGCCACTCCTTCTTGGTCCGGTACCAGAAGAGCGAATTCTGCGGCTTCAGCACCCAATGATTCTCGTCCGGGAAATACAGCAGCTTGCTCGGCACGCCGCGCGTTTGCAGGACATTGAAGAGCTCGAAGCCCTGGTCGATTGGCACGCGCCGATCGAGCAGGCCGTGAATGACGAGTGTTGGGGTGTTGAAGTTCGCCGCATTGCTGTGCGGGGAGTAGCGCATGAACTCCTCGGGCTTCTCCCAGTAGTCGAAGAAGCGGCGCTTCTCGGCGTGGTAATCCGAGGCATACTGCGTGAAGTTATCGAATACCCCGGCGTGTACGACCAGCGTCTTGAACGGATGCGGCCGGCCGAGAAGGGTGGCGGCGAGGAAGCCGCCATAGCTGCCGCCGCCCGCGGCCAGGCGCGCGCTGTCCACGTAGGGCCGCGCCATCAGGTATTCCGCGGCCTTGATCGTGTCCTCATAGGGCATCGTGATCTGGTCGGGATTGATCGAGTCGGTAAAGCTCTGGCCGAAGCCGCTCGAGCCGTGGAAATTGTGCCAGGTGGTGATGTAGCCCCAGGCGGCAAACACTTCAGCGTTCCAGCGCCATTGCGTGCCGTCGGTAATGCCGTTGTGCGGCCCGCCATGCAGCAGCATGTACACCGGGTACTTGCGCGACGGATCGAAATCCGGCGGGTAGATGATCCACATCTGGATGTCATCGCCGCGTGCGCCCTTGTAGGTGACGCTCTCGAACTTGCCCATCTGGATGCCGGCGAGCGCACTGTCATTGAACGTGGAGAGCCTGGTAACCGCACCGCTGCGGGCGTTGACGCTCACGACGGTCGGCGGCTCGGTGAAGCTCTGCCGGATCGCGACCAGCGTTGAGCCCTCGATGGCCGGGGCCGAAAAACTGCTGCTGGTGGTGAGCGGCTTCGGATCGCCCTTGAGCTCGAAGCGATACAGGCGCCGCGTGCCGGCATCGTCGATCGAGCCGAGGAGCGAGCGCGAATCTGGCGCCCACACCAGCTGTTCGGCGGATCGATCCCACTGCTCGGTGAGATTGCGCGTCTCGCCGCTGCGCCGGTCGAACAGCATCAGGCGCTGCTTGTCGGCGTAGAAAGTCTTGATCTTCTGGCGCAGGAAAGCGAGGTAACGCCCGTCGCGACTGTACTGCGGCTCGGTGTCATCGGCGGGATTGTCGGTAGTGAGGTTGCGCGCCTCGCCCCCCGCGGCCGGCACGATGAAGACATCGACATTGGAGTCGATGCCGGTGCGATCCGTATCGGCCGTAAACGCAACTTCACTGCCATCCGGCGCGATGTCGTAGCTGCGGCTGCTCGTTTCCAGCACCGAGAGGTGATAACCCGTGCCGAGCGTGATCGGCCGCAGCTCACCGCCTTCGAGCGCAATCGAGTACACGTGCGGCTCGCGATCGTCGAGGAAATGATCCCAGTAGCTGAACGGTGCCTTGTCCCACACCTTCGCTGTCATCTTGGAATCGACGCGATCCTTCATGCGCTGTTCCATCTCGCCCCAGGTCTTGAGATCGGTCCACACCTCGGTGATGAAAGCGATGCGCTTGGAATCCGGAAACCACTTCGGCGCAGAAACACCGGTCGGAACGTGCGTCACGCGGCGCGCCTCACCGCCGTCGATGGCGATCACGTAGAGCTGGTTCTCCTTGTCTTCGCCGCGCTTGGAGATGAATGCGATCCACTTGCCGTCGGGGCTGAAACGCGGGTCGCTGTCAGCGGCGTCATCACTCGTGAGCTGGCGCGCAGCGCCCCCCGCCGCGGGAATCAGCCACAGGTCGGTGTAGCCCTTGTTCTTGTCGACGTCGTAGCGCGTCACGGGCACCACGATCAGCTTGCCATCGGGGGAAAGATCCGGGTCGCCGACGCGCTGCAGCTGCCACATGGTCTCGGCCGTGAGCGGCGCAGCGGCCGCGACGTTCTGTGCCTGCAGGCCGCAGGAAAGCAGCAGGGTGCAGCACCAGAACCGCGGCATTGCCAGGAATCGCATGCAACTCTCCTTCGGGATTGAACGTGCGCGGCGGTTGTTGCAATGGCTCAGCGCAATGGGCGCGCATTCTGCCGCGCACGCGGGCGGCTGCGCAATCCGCAGGTCGAAGCGCTGCGGGCGCGTAACAGGTGGCTCGGAGCGGGGGTCGAGTGTCAGCCGTTCAGGCGCGGACGGGGCGTCCGCGCCGGTCTGCCTGCAGGCGGCGGTCGGCGATGAGCGGCATTCGATCGCGCAGGCCGCGATCGTGGCGGCGACGCGCAGCGCTCGCGCGGCGGTCGTCATGGTGCACGTAGTGGCAGGCGCAGGAAGGCGCAGTGCAGCCTGGAACCGGAAGGGGAGGCGCGATCTTCACGAGGAAGCGCCGCCCCCGCAGCGCCTCGCAAGCAGCACAACACACCGCCGCCTCAGGCGGTTCGACCGAAACGCCGTGGTAGCGATGCGCGCTGTCTGTCGGCCGAGCGCGCTCCCGAGTGTGCGAGAGCATCCAGAGAATCGCGAGGGTGAGGCTGATCGTTATTGTTATGGCGCCTATCAGCATGGCGTCATCGTAGAAGTGCCATGGCACGACGTCCACGCCCGTTTTGACAGAAGCACGCCCGCGGCGCGCCGAATCGACGAAGAATAGCGAGTCCGTGAACCGGCGCACGCGTCGCGCCCGCAATGTGCGACGCTCAATCAAGGCGTTGCGCCACCTGCACGCTTCACGCGTTCAACGCCAGCTGCAGGAAATTCAGGGCGCAAGGCCGGGTATCGGCGCGTTCTGAGGCGGGAACTGCCCGCGCGTCTCACGACTCTTAAACTACAATCCCGCCAACGAACTGCAGCGGATGGAGAATTTGAGCATGAAGTCGAAATGGCTGTTCACGGCCGTCCTGGTCGGGAGCGGTTGGCTGTCCGGTTGCCAGACGGTGCAGACCACCGCGCCGGGTGCGATCGGCATCGAGCGCAAACAGGAGATGCTGGTATCGAGCGAGCAGGTGGATGCGGCGGCGGCACAGGCCTATACCGAAGAAGTGCAGAAGGCGCGCGCGAACGGCAAGCTCAACAGCAACGCGCAGGAAGTCGAACGGGTGCGCAGGGTGGCGGAAAGGCTGATCCCGCAGACTGCCGTGTTCCGGCCCGATGCGCCGGGCTGGAAATGGGAGGTCAACCTGTTGCAGACCAAGGAGCTCAACGCCTACTGCATGCCGGGCGGCAAGATCATGGTGTATTCGGGATTGATCGAGAAGCTCGACCTCAGCGACGCCGAGCTGTCGGCGGTCGTTGGCCACGAGATCGGCCACGCACTGCGCGAGCACAGTCGTGAGCGCCTGTCGCGCGCGTATGCACAGCAGATCGCGCTCAGCGGCGTCGCGATCGCGACCGGCATCGGCGCGAACACGATTGATCTCGCGAACGAGATTGCCACTATAACCTTCCAGCTGCCGCACAGCCGCGAGCAGGAGGCCGAGGCCGATCGCATTGGTCTCGAGCTTATGGCGCGCGCGGGTTACGATCCGCACGCGGCGGTCAACGTCTGGAAGAAGATGGGACAGCAGAACAGCGGCGCCCCGCCCGAATTTCTAAGCACTCACCCGTCGGGGCCGTCGCGCATCGAGGACCTGGAAGCCACCCTGCCGCTCGTGATGCCGCTGTACGAAGCAGCGCGTCACTGACCCGATGGCGGATGGGCGTCGTGGCTGGCCGAGCCTGTTCGTTGCGGGCGAGAACTGCTGGCGTACGGCACACGCTGCGCAGGTCTCCGTGCTGGTCGACGGGGAAGCCTATTTCGATGCCTTCGCTGCGGCCGCAGAGCGCGCCGAGCGCTCGATCCTGATCCTGGCCTGGGACTTCAACAGCCAGGCCGTGCTGCGCGCGCCGGCGGACGGGCCAGCACTGCTGCTCGGCGAGTTTCTAAACTCCCTGGTGCGGCGGCGGCGCCGCCTCGAAGTGCGCGTGCTGATCTGGGATTACCCCATGATCTTCGGTACCGACCGCGAGTTTCCGCCGATCTACGGCCTGGGGTGGAAGCCGCATCGCCGAGTGCGCGTGCGCTACGACAACACTCATCCGGTGGGCGGCTGCCATCACCAGAAGATCGTTGTCATCGATGATCGCATCGCTTTTTGTGGCGGCATCGATCTGACTGCCCGTCGCTGGGACACGTGCGAGCATCGGCCGGGCGATGCTCGCCGAGCCATCGCGGGCGCAGCCTATCCGCCCTTTCACGACCTCATGATGATGGTGGATGGCGCCGCAGCGGGGGCGCTCGGAATCCTGGCGCGCGAACGCTGGCAGGCGGCGACCGGGCGTCGCCTGGAGCGGCCGGCAACGCGGGCCGATCGCGGGCCGCAGCGCATCGAGCCGCTGATCACGGACGTCGAGGTCGCGATAGCGCGTACGCTGCCGCCAAGCGAGCAGCGCGCCCCGGTGCGCGAGGTCGAGGCACTGTATCTCGACCTCATCGCCCGCGCTGAACGGTACATCTATATCGAGAACCAGTACTTCACCTCGGAGAAGATCGGTGAGGCGCTCGCGGCCCGACTCGCGCAGGATGAGGGCCCGGAGATCGTGGTGGTGTTGCGCCTTCTCAGCCACGGCTGGCTGGAGGAGCTCACGATGCAGAAGCTGCGTCGCCGCCTCGTTGAGCGCCTGCGCGAAGCCGACCGCGGCGGCCGCTTTCACGTCTATTACCCTTTCATCGACGGGTTGGAGCCCGGCACCTGCCTCGACGTGCACTCCAAGCTGATGCTGATCGACGACGCCTGGCTGCGCGTCGGCTCGGCGAACATCTGCAATCGCTCGATGGGTCTGGACAGCGAATGCGACCTGGCGCTCGAGGCCGGTAGTCGCGAGGACGTCGCCCGGCAGATCCGCGCGTTGCGCGATCGACTACTGGCAGAACATCTAGGTGTGCCGCCCCAACGCGTCGCCGGGGAGATCGAGGCGCGCGGATCGATGAGCGCCGCGATTGCCGCGCTGGAATCTCCCGCGCGAGGTTTGCGCGAGCTCGGCTTCGAGGGCGAGGTCAACGGCGCGGTGCTGAACATCGCGAGCGTCGCCGATCCCGAGCGGCCGGTCGCTCTGGAAGCGCTGGCGGTCGAGCTGGGACCACGGGCGGTGCACCGCCAGCGGCTGTGGCTGCGACTCGGATTGTCGGCGTTGGTGCTCGTGGCACTCGCGGGCGTGTGGCGATTCACTCCGCTCGCCGGGTTGATCACCACGGATCTGAGCACCGACTGGGCGCATCGGTTCGCCGACAATCCCTGGGCACCCGGCGTCGTGATGCTTGCCTACACGCCGGCAGTTCTCACTTTGTTCCCGCGCCCGCTGCTCACGCTGTTCGCCGTGGTCGCCTTCGGCCCGTGGCTCGGATTCCTCTACGCGATGGGCGGCATCGTGCTGGCGGCATTTCTGTCTTACCTCGCTGGCATGCGGCTCGATCGGGGCACAGTGCGCCGGCTCGCGGGGCCGAAACTCAATCACATGATCGAGCAACTGCGACACCGGGGCGTGATCGCCATGACGGCGCTCAGACTGGTGCCGCTCGCGCCGTTCGTGGTCGAGGGCGTGGTGGCAGGCGCCATCCGGATGCGTCTGCGCGATTTCATGCTCGGCACGGCGATCGGTGTGCTGCCGATCACGCTGGCTTCGACCGTATTCGGCCATCAGCTCGAACATGCTCTGCATGATCCGCGCGAGGTCAATCTCTGGCTCCTGGCGCTCGTCGTCGTAATCCTGATCGCCACCACTTTCGCCGTTCGCCGCTGGCTGTCGGCCGCCGAGACCCATGAGCAAGTCCCGGCGCGCCAGTGACGCGCGACGCGGCGGCTAGCGCGCGCTGCCGCGCCGTAGCAGGTTGACGATCGCCAGCAGGATGATCGCACCGAGCAGCGACACCAGCAGTCCGCTGAAGCTGAAATCGCCCTGGTTGATCGTTGCGGTTCCAAACAGCGGCGCCAGCAGCCAGCCGCCGAGCACGGCGCCCACGATGCCGACGACGATGTTGAGCACGATGCCTTGTTGCGCGTCGGTGCGCATGATCAGGCTCGCGAGCCAGCCGACGATGCCGCCGACAATGAGCCAGACCATGATTGACATGGATCACCTCGGGTCGCAGTTTCAGTGATTCAAAAGTCTGCAGGCGACAGTCCCCCGCCCTCGTCGAGCGGCGCCGCTTCGTCGCGTTTCAGCACCGCCGCCGTGATGAGCAGCCGCTCTGGCGCCAGCCGCTGGCAGTAGGGCAGTGCGATTGGCCGGACCGTGATTCCGGCCAGTTGTATCCGCGTCTCCTTCGACTGGCCGGCTCCCTGTATCGCTCCCGGCGATTGCAGAGCGAGAGCAAGGAAAGTCACGATCAACGCTGGTGTTCTCATTGCCTGATCTCCTTCCTGGCGCGGGAACAGAGTCGCCTTTCCCGCCCGACACCGGGCCAGCTCTGCCGTAGTCGCGTCCTGCGCGTCCTTCTCGGCAATGTCCCTGTGGGCCTCCAAATGCCTTAGAGCTACCGGTGCCAGGCGGGAAAGCGACAACACGGGGATCTCGTGTCAGCTCCCAAAAACGCTTGCGCCATACGAAGCGGCAAGGCATACATCCGTGCCGTCGGTCGCATTCGACGCTCCCTGTAGGATTGCGCTCACAGTGAACGCAGCAGCTCGCATGATCCTGCGCGACGTGTTGAAGGTCTGGTTGCCTGTCCTGGTGCTTGCAGGATTGCTTGCAGGGCTGTACCTGCTGGCCGAGCAGCGCTACGCGCGCTTGAGTGAATTCAGCGCTCAGGTCACGCAGATCCGGGAACGGCAGAGGCTCCTCACGCGCTTCCTGCAATTGATGGTCGACGCCGAAAACGGTCAGCGCGGCTTCCTGCTGACCGAGGAGCCCGAGTATCTCGACCCGCTGCTGGAGGCGGCGCCACGGATCCATGATGTCCTGATCGGGCTGCAGGGCAGCTATGAGCGTGCAGGTGCATCCGGCCCCAACCCGGCCATCGAACTGGCACAACTGACTCGGAAACGTTTCGAGATCCTGGCGGACGGTCTGCGTGGCTACGTGCGTTGGCACCAACAGGGCAGTGTCTCGGTGCTGAAGCGCAAATCCGGCAAGCAGGTCATGGATGACTTGCGCGATCGGGTGGGTGAGCTCGAAGCTCAGGAGTCCGATCGGCTGTCGAGCGTCTTGTCACAGTGGGTGCAGGACCTCACCTTCACACGCTGGAGCCTGGCCGGCGCGACCATAGTCAGCGCGATCCTGCTGCTGATGGTCGGCGCGTTTCTGTTTCGTGATATGAACCGCCGCACGCGCGAAGCGGCCGAGCTCAAGCGGATGGTGGACGAGCGCACCGCCGAGCTGGTATCGCTCTCTAATCACATGCAGGAGGTTTCGGAGCGCGAGAAGCAGTCGCTGGCGCGCGAGCTGCACGACTCGCTCGGGAGCCTCCTCGTGGCTACGAAGATGGATGTAGCCTGGCTGCATGCGCGCCTGCGCGCTGCGGACCCCGATCTCGAGTTGCGCTGGACGCGCATCCAGGAATCACTGGATCGTGGCGTCGATCTCAAGCGCCGGGTGGTCGAGTCGCTGCGCCCGACACTGCTCGACAATATGGGCCTGTTCGCCGCGCTGCGCTGGCAGTTCGATGAAACCTGCAGCCGCGGCGGCATCAGGTGCACGCACCGGCTGCCCGCCGAGGAGCTGCGTTTCACCAACGATGCGGCCATCGGTCTGTTCCGCATCGCGCAGGAAGCGTTTACCAACATCGTGCGGCATTCCGGCGCGAGCGTAGCGGAGCTAGACGTCGCGTATGACGGCGACAATCTCGTGCTCGCGATTGCCGACAACGGCCGCGGCCTGCCTGCAAACGGGGAGACGGCGCCGTACAGTCATGGCATGGCCGGCATGCGCCATCGGGCGCATGCGCTCAACGGCCAGTGGGAGACGAGCGCAGGAGAATCCGGCGGCACCCGCATCCGAGTCTCGGTGCCCCTCGCCAATATTCTGCAGCGTGAGTCGGAAGGCTTTGATGCCGCGGGCGGCGGCGTGAGCGGCTAATCCTGCGCACCAGGCAAGGCCGCAGATGTTCCGCAGCAGCGGGCGCGTGCGCAGAGGCGATCAGCTGAGGCTGGGGATCGGCTCCGGGTGGCGTTGTTCGCGGATGGTTTCGAGCACATGTGGCAGGCGCTCGAAATCGCGCGCCTTGTCGAGGAAGTAATCGGCCCCGAGCGCCATCGCTTCACGGCGGTATTCGGGCAGATCATAGTTGGTGAAGATGATCACCACGGGTCGCCCCACCTGGCCTGAAAGAGCGCGCAATACGCCGAAGCCGGTGCCTCGATTGAGGCGCAGGTCCAGGATGATGATGTCAATGCCGCCGCGACCGAGCGCCTCGATGGCCTTGCTTTCGCGATCGATGGTATCGACGACGAGCATCGACTCCATTTCGCGCAGTGTCTCTCGTATTCGCTCGGCGACAATTGGGGAATCCTCGATCAGCAGAATCCTCAATTCCTCTTTGTCCTCAGCACTCATGACACTTGTCTGCTGCTCGCGGCGGCGTTCCATTGTTTCACTCTTCGATGGCTTCCCTCTATCAGACCTGCCTGACGGTGGAAGACATTCGCTCTCAATTGATCAGTTGGTTACGCAAGGCATATGAAGTCAGATCGGCGTTGGTCTCGAAATTCATTTTCTGCAGTATCCGGCTGCGGTAGGTGCTGACGGTCTTGACGCTCAGGCACAGCTCCGCCGCGATCTGCGACACGGCGCGGCCCGCGGCCAACTTGCAGAACACCTGGAATTCGCGTTCCGACAGCCGCGAGTGCAGCGGCTTGTCGCCGTTGCCGTCGAGCTCTCCCACCAGCTGTTCCGCGAGCGTCGCGCTCACATAGCGCCGTCCCTGCAGCACGGCTTTCACGGCGCGCAACAACTCCTCCGGTGCGGTGCCTTTCTCGATGAAGCCGCTCGCACCGGCGCGCAATACATTGAGTGCGTACTGGCGCTCCGGATATCCGCTCAGCACCAGCACGCGCGTGCGGTCGTGCAGCGCGCGGATCTGCTGCAGGATGTCGATCCCGCTGCGATCCGGCATGCCGATATCGAGGATCACCAGGTCCCAGGGTTCCGCGCGCAGGCGCTCCAGGGTCTCGCGGCCGGTTGCCGCCTCCCCGATCGCGCTGATCGCGCGGTCCTCCACGAGGAACTGTTTCAAGCCGGCGCGGACGACCGCATGGTCGTCCGCAATCAGCACACGCGCCATCGATTGCATTCCCGTGCGCTCAGGTAGGCGCCTGTGCCCAGGGCCGATCGCGCGAGTAACGATTGAGCTTGTTGTAGAGAGTCTTCAGGCTGCATCCCAGCACCTCGGCTGCTCGACGTTTGTTGCCATCGAAATGCTCGAGCGTCGCCTCGATGAGCGAGCGCTCTGCCTCGTCGAGACGCGATCCCATCGGCAGAATCACCGTCTGCTGATCCGGATCATCGCTCACCGTGGAATCTAGTCGTGGAAGGATCGTAGGTGCAAGCTCGAGCTCCGTGTCCGACATGATGAAGGCGCGCTCTACGGCGTTGCGCAGCTCGCGCACGTTCCCCGGCCAGTCGTGCTGGCGCAGCATGGCAAGCGAGGCCTGGGACAGGCGCTTGCTCGAGTCGGAACGGGAGTTGAGTTCCTCCAGGAAATGAAGCGCCAGCAATTCGCAGTCCCCGGCGCGGTCGCGCAGCGGCGGGACGCGGATCGGGAACACCGCCAGCCGATACAGCACATCTTCGCGCAGCCGCCGGTCGCGCATCGCGTCGCTGATGTCGCGGTTGGTGGCCGCGATGACGCGGAAGTCGGTGCAGATTTCCTGCATACCGCCGACGCGGTAGAAGCGTCCGGTTTCCAGCACGCGCAACAGCCGCGTCTGCATTTCGAGCGGCATCTCGGTGATTTCGTCCAGAAACAGCGTGCCCCCGTCGGCGCGCTCGAATACACCGGCGTGCGAGCGTGACGCGCCCGTGAAGCTGCCCTTCTCGTACCCGAACAGCTCCGCCTCGATCAGAGTGGCCGGGATCGAGGCGCAGTTGATCGCGATCAGCGGGCCGTTGGCCCGACCACTGAGCTGATGAATGACTTCGGCAACCAGTTCCTTGCCCACGCCGCTCTCGCCCATCAACAGTACCGTGGCTTCCGTGGGCGCGCCGCGCTGAATGAGCTCAAACATCGTCTGCATGGCCGGCGACGTTCCGAGAACGTGGCCCAGGCCGCGCTCGTGTAATGGCATGGCAGTGGCGTCCATTGCTTCCCCCGTCTCTGTAACTTCGACTTCATGTTGCCGATGCAATTTCTGCATCGAACCCTGGGAAGCTTTGTAACCTATCCACCGGGCGCGCTGGAGCGGCGCACTCTGAACTGAGACTAGGACTGACGCCGTCCGGTCTGTCGGTGTCTGTCTGACACGCGCACTTCAATGTGCTGATTTCATACCGATTGTCCTGCTCGTCGCGAGGCGCGCGCGTCACAGCAGACTGCTCCTCGACAGGCGTGGCATACCCCTTGCACCGACGCTGGTACGAAGCGCGGCTCGATGGCTGGCCTGGTCACAGGCCCAGGCGGCGCGTGACGCCGCCGCGCGCTGATCTTTCCACCGACAGGAGTACTGCAAGCATGAAGCGATCATTCATTCTCAGCTCGGCCGCAGCGTTGCTCGGCGCACTGGCGCTGGTCGCATGCTCGTCGACCCCGACTCAGCGCAGCGCCGGCGAAACCGTCGATGACAGCGTCCTCACCGGCAAGGCGAAGGTGGCGCTCATCGATAACGATCTGGTCAAGGCTGATGAAGTCAACGTCGACACCTACCGGGGCGTGGTGCAGCTCAATGGCTTCGTCGACACGCAGGCCGAGAAGTCCGCCGCCACGCGGGCCGTGCAGGCCGTGAGCGGCGTGAAGGAAGTGCGCAACAACCTCGAAGTGAAGTCGCTCGTCGTGGCGGAGACAGACCGTTCCGTGGGTGAAGTGATCGACGATGCGACGATCACGACCAAGGTCAAGGCGGCGTTGATCGCCGATGAGACCACGAAGGCGCACGAGATCAACGTCGACACCAACTCCGGCATCGTGGAGCTGGGCGGCTTCGTCGATTCCGAAACGGCCAAGAACCGCGCCACCGAAGTCGCGCGCGGGGTCAGTGGTGTAAAGAAAGTGCTCAATGACCTGCAGGTCAAGCCGAAATCGTAATGGCGCATGCAGTCCTCGGCCGGCAGAGGTGCAGGGGCCACCTCTGCCGGCTGAGCTGTTTCTACCATCTGCATCAGGACGCGTAATGCAAGATCGCGAAGAAGAACAGCGGGACGGACAGACCGCCATCCGGTGGGGATCCACCGGCCGAGTTTCGCTCATCATCTTCGCCACGATAGCGACCGTCGCGGCCCTGCACCTGGCGCGTGACCTGACGATGCCGGTGGCGCTTGCCCTGTTTTTTGCGGTCATTCTTTCACCTGCGGTCGAACGCCTGCGACGCCTCGGGCTGCCGAACGGCATTGCCGCTGCCGCCGTGATGCTGGCGGTGGTCGGTGTCCTGGCCGCAGTCGTGAATCTCACTCTGGATCCGGCGCGGGAATGGTTCGAGCGGGCGCCGCGCCTGATAGCCGAGGCGGAGACGAAGTTCCGGCCGCTGCGGCAGGTTTCCGTGCAGATCGACAAGGTCGCCGCACAAGCTGAGCAGGTGACGGGCCGCACGGTAGCCACTGCTCCGGTCGCGGACGACACGAATCGCGGCCTGCTGTGGAAGACGCCGACCATCGTGGTGCCGGTTGTGGGAGTGTTCTTCCTGACACTCTTCATTCTGGCATCCGGGCCACCGCTGCTGACGCGCCTAGGCACCGCTCGCAGACGCACCACCTCGACGCGGCACGCTGTCATCGTGCTGGAGCACACACGGCGTGAGCTGTCGCGCTTTCTCGGCACCATCGCGCTCATCAATGTCGGGCTCGGCACCGTGACCGCGATCATTGCGTATGCCTTCGATCTGCCGACGCCGTTGCTGTGGGGCGTGATGGCGGCGGTGCTGAACTTCGTTCCCTACGCGGGCTCGGCAGTCACGCTCACGATGCTCACACTCGTCGCGATACTGACCCACGACACGCTGGCACCGGCCTTCGGCGTCGCGCTGTGCTATCTCGCCGCCGCCACCATCGAAGGCCAGCTGGTGCAGCCGCTCGCACTGGGCCGGCGCCTCGCGCTCAGTCCGCTGATCGTGTTCATGGGTCTGTGGGTATGGGGCTGGATCTGGGGAGTGGCAGGTCTGCTCCTTGCCACACCGATACTGCTCGCTATCAAGTCGGTCAGCTGCCAGACCTCGCGCTGGAATCCGCTGGCGGAGTTCCTGAGTCCGAGCGTGGTGCCGGTCATCACCTCGCCGGCCCGTGCATGGCGTCGAACCCGGCGCCGGCGCCGGCTCGAGCACAGCCCGGAAGCGTTCATGACAGCCGCAACTGAGCGCGAATCGGAATCGACGCTCGTCTAGAAAAGGAGACACAGCAATGGGTTCGAATGCTCAGGTGAATTACAAGGCACGCGCTTGGAAACGGCGAGCGCAAAGCGAGGGACGGCAACGAGTATGTGCACCGCCTCGCATTCGAGTTCAACGGCATGGTGCTGCATGAGCTCTTCTTCGAGGCGCTGCGCGGTCCGGGGTCCGCTCTACCCGCGGGGAGCGTGCTGGCCGAGGCGATGGGCATCACTTACGGCGGCACCAAGGCATGGCGCGAGCATTTTCTGGACGTAGCGAAGGCGCGGGGCGTTGGCTGGGTCATGAGCGCCCACGAGCGCACGAGCAACCGCCTGCTCACCTTCTGGGTCGATGAGCATCAGCTGGGGGTGCCGGCGAACCTGCGGCCAGTGATCCTGCTCGACCTGTGGGAGCACGCTTACCTGAAGGACTTCGGCGTCAACGGCCGCGAGGAGTACGCTGAGATCGTGCTGCAGAACCTGGACTGGAAGGTGATCGAGAGTCGTTGTGCGTAATGCACGCCGGCGGGCACGGCCGCGCCGGAAGACGTTGCGTCGCGCTGGCCGCCGCTGGTCAGCACGGGTGACAACGCGCAGCAACGCGCTTGACCTCGAGCCGGCGATCTTCACCGCCGCCGATCCCAGGCGAATTGCCAGGTCCTTGAAGCGTTCCGCAGAGGCGAGCCAGCGGCGCAAGGGCAGCGCGTATCAGTCCGCAATGTCCATGCTCAGCTTCTACATCAACCGCGCGGGGACGAACCTGCCGGCAAAGCGCAGGCAGATTCTCCAGCGTGCCAAGGCGGAGCTGCGCGAGGCGTTCGGACGCAGTTGATGTGTGGTTGCACGCTCCGCGGGCGTGATTGATCATGTTTTGCCAGAGGCAACCAAGAGATGTCCGCTTCCGCCCGCGACACGATGCCGGCGCTCTTCGTCGGCCACGGCTCGCCGCTCAACGCGATCGAGGAGAACGCGTTCAGCCGTGCCTGGAGCGAGCTCGGCCAACGCATTCCCACGCCGAGCGCCATCCTGTGCGTCTCGGCGCACTGGGAAACGCGCGATGTCCACGTCACCGCCGCGCGCACCCTGGGCACCATTCACGATTTCTACGGCTTTCCCCGCGCGCTGTACGAGGTGCAGTACCCGGCGCCCGGCGCGCCGGAACTGGCGAATCGCATCGTGCGGCTGGTGCAGGGCGCGCAGGTGCGGCTCGACCACAACCGCGGTCTCGACCATGGGAGCTGGAGCGTCCTGCGACTCATGTACCCGCGCGCGGACGTGCCCGTGATCCAGCTCAGCCTCGACACCAACCAGCCGCCTGCTTTTCACTACCACCTGGGGCGCGAGCTCGCGCCCTTGCGAGCGGAGGGCGTCCTGATCGTGGGCAGCGGCAATATCGTGCACAACCTGGCGCTGATGGACTGGCACCGCCACGCCGGTTACGACTGGGCGGAGGAATTCAATGCCCTGGTGCGGGCGCGCATCGAGGCACGTGACGACACGGCCCTCGTCGACTATCGGAACCTGCACCGCGCCTCGACCGCCGCGATCCCGACGCCGGAGCACTACCTGCCACTGCTGTATGCATTGGCGCTGCGGGGCGAAGCGGAGCCGATCGAGTTCTTCAGCGATGCGGTCGTACTGGGCTCAGTCTCGATGCTGAGTGTATGGATCGGACAGTGAAGAGGCGTGACGGTACGCAGCCCGCCGGGAAACGGGCGGTGGTGGGCGAGGGCGACGTGCGCGTGCGCCGTGCGTACTTCGACTGCCGCTTTGGTCAGCTCAATGTTCGTACTGCGTTTCCCGGAAGCGGCGGCTTCGATGAGCGCACCACGCTCCTGTGCCTGCATCCGGAGTGGGCCTCGAGCCGCTGGTTCACGCGCTTCCTGCCAGAGATCGCGCATGATCGATCAGTCTATGCCCCAGACCTGCCGGGTTGCGGCGAGTCGGACGCGCCCGTGCGGCGCCCATCGATCGCAGACTACGCTGCGGCGCTCGCGGATTTTGCCGCCACGATGCGCTTTCGTCAGCTCGACGTGCTTGGTTGCCGGGCTGGTGCGCTGATCGCCGCCGAGCTCGCGCTCGCCATGCCACAGACCGTGCGCCGCTTGGTGCTGGCTTCCGTGCCGCTGTTCAGCGCCGCCGAGCGCGCAGCGTCGCCGCCGGCGGGCGAGGAGGCGAACCCGCTGCTGCACAACGGGCCTGCTGCACAGTGGATTCTCGCGGCCGCACGCGAGTACCCGGTGGTCGAGCGCCTGACGCACGTGAGACAGCCAACGCTTCTCCTGCGGCCCCGTGACGACACCAGCGATCACGGGGCACGGGTGCACAAGCTGTTGCACGGCGCGCGCGCCGTCGATCTCACGGAACCGGGTGCGGACCTGTTCAGCATCGCCTCGCAAGCCGTGGCACAGCAGGTTCAGACCTTCCTCGACACCCCCTGAGGGCCTGAACCGGCCCAGTTAAGCCTCCGTATCCGCGGCCAAGCCCGCCCCGCCCTGCGGATTTGCCTGCGGGCCATGCTTATGTTTAGTCTGCACTTGCCTTTCGCGGGTGGATGCGACCCACTTGCGTATGGCGGGCCGGCCGTGGCGGAACGGCCTGACCGACAAGACCCTCAGTACAGAAGGGGGCTCATCGAACATGAGCAAGAGAGCGGACCAGACCAAGGGCAAAGAACTCGATACGGACAGCACGGACCAGCTTCCGGCGCTGGACGTTGCAAGCTTCGAAGCGGCGCGCGGCAGCGCGGACGCTAGCCCGAGCAAGACCGATACCTGGGCTGCACCAGCACCCGCTGCGGCAGCGGGCAGTGAATCGACGCAGATCTTCGACACCATTCGCACGCTCGAAGCGAACCTTCACGCCAAGTCGGAGCGCACCGCCAATCTGGAGCAACTCCTCGCGCGCGCGGAGCGTGAACGCGAGGCGGCGGAGCGTCGCGTGCGAGAGCGCGAGCAGGCGGTGTCGCACCTGGAGCGCGAACTTGAAACTCGCGCCGGCACGCTGAGCGGACTCGAACGCCAGCTGCGGGATGCGGCCGAAGCCCAGCACAACGCGGAGCGCCAGGCCCGCGCGGTCGAGAAGGAAAAGGCTGACCTGCTCGGTCGCCTGAACGAACTGGAGGACGCGCGTACCGGACTCAGCGCCGACCTCGAGGCGCGTGGCGCGACCATCGGGCGCTTCAAGGCTGATCTCGCGGCGCGTGCCGAACAGATTCGCGTGCTCGAGCAGCAGCGCGATGCGCTCGAGCTGGAGAAGGTTGCGCTTGCTGACACGCTGCGTTCTCGCGATACGCGCCTCGCCGCTCTCGAAGGCGAGCTGGGCGCACGCAACGAGCAGATCACCGAGCTGCAGAGCCTGGCGGCCAGCCGCGACGAAGCGCTGCATGGTCTGCGTGCCGGTGTCGAGAATGCGCAGACCGAGACGCGCGCGACGCGGGCAGCCCTGGCGCAGCGCGAAGCGCGAATCGAGGCGCTCCAGGGCCAGGTGCGTGACAAGGAGGAGGCACGCAGCTCGATGGCCCGCGAGCTGAGCGTACAGGAGCAGCGCGCAGTGGCGGCGGAGGACGTCGCGCGTGCCCGGCAGCGCGAGGCCGAGAGCTGCCTTGAAGCGCTGCAGAGCCTGGAGCAGTGGCGCAACTTCTACGACAACGAGCTGTTCATTCGCGAGCAGGAAATCGACCGCCAGCTGCTGCGCGTCACCGCGCTCGAGGGCGAGATCACGCGCCGCTTCGCCGATGTGGACACTGTGCAGACGCAGCTGCGCGAACGCGACGCGGTGATCGTAGAGCTCAAGGCCGAAGTTGCGAGCCGCGATGGCGCCCTCAACGAGCGCGCCGCGGAACTGGGACGGCTACGCGCGGCCACACACGATTCGGACGGCGTCATCGCCGATCTGGAGCGGCAACTCAAGGTGCACGGGGCCGATATCAGCCGGCTGCAGAGTGAGCTGGGTGAGCGCGAAGCGCGCATCGCGGAAGCGCTCGAAGAGTTGCGTGCGGCGGCGGAGCAGGAGCGTGAGCGCGAGCAGGAAAAGCTCGCCCTCAGGAATGCCGGCGACGCCCTGCGCACACAGCTCGGCGAGCGCGCCGGCGAGCTCACGACGCTGGCGGGCGCGCTGCAGACGGAACAGAAACGCGCCGGCGATCTGGAAAGTGAGCTGCTGGCGCGCACGCGGCTCGTCGCTGAACTGGAGACCCGCAGCCGCATGCAGCACGAGCTTGCCGACGCGCATGCTCGCGAGCTCGACACCTGGAAGGAGAGGTGGTCGGAGATTGCGACCGCCGTAGGTGAGAAAGAGGCGCGCCTGGCGCAGATTGAATCAGACTTACGAGTGAAAAGTGCCGAAGTGGCGGCGCGCGCCGAGCGCATCGATACCTTGCAGAAGGCCGTCGACGATCAGGCAGACACGCTCAGTGCGCTCGAGAAGGAGTTGCGCGAGAAGGCGGAGAGCATCGCGCGGCTGGAAGGAGATCTGCGTGCTGCGGAGGACTCGATGCTGCGGCTCGAATCGCAGCTCAGGCAGAGATCCGATCAGAACTCGGTGGCGCAGCGCACGCTCGATGAGCAGCGCGGTCAGATCCGCCACCTGCAGGACACCCTGACGACTCGTGATTCCGCCGTCGCCCGTCTTGAAGGCGAGCTCAAGGCGAGCAGCGAGATCATCGGCAACATTCAGCGCGACATTCGCCGCCTGAGTGTGGAAGCTCCTGCGCCCGCTCCCGCTCCTGCACCGGTCGTTGGCATCACGGAGGAAGAAGACGAGGAGGAGCCGATCGCCGCAGGCGGCACGCGGCTGCTCGTGCGGGCGGACGGCGAGTCCGAGATCGTGCACGTGATCAACAAGAAAGCTACGGCGATCGGGCGTGCCACCGACAACGACATTCAGATCGACACCAAGTACATCAGCCGTCACCACGCGCGCATCGTGATCACGCGCGGCTCGACCATTATCGAGGACCTCGGCAGCACCAATGGCGTCTACGTCAACGAACGCCGCGTCAACCGCCGCAAGGCACTGGCCGACGGCGACCTCGTAATGATCGGCAAGACGCAGTATCGCTTTGCCGTGAAGTCCTCAGACCGCGGCTAGATTCGAATCCCGGCAGGCGTGGCGAGGCGGTCGCGGCTCGGCGCTCGCGCTATCGGGGCGCAGCCGTGCGTCGTTGCACCAGCATGAAGACCAGCAGCGCGAGCACGTTGCAGGCGAGCACCGTGAATACCAGCGGGTAGGGACTCGGGTTGGAAATGGCCGCGACCAGCTGCACGGCCGAGGCCGACACGATCAGCTGCAGGAATCCCGTCAGCCCCGAAGCCGCCCCGGCAATGTCGGGACGCACGCCGATGGCGCTCGAAGTGGCATTGGGCGCCGAGATCGCGTTGGCAAAACACACCAGCATCGCCGGCACGAACAGCGCTGCCGGGTGCCAGACCTTGAGCAAGGCAAGCGCCGTCAGCACCAGCCCGCCGGTCAGTGACAGGAGTGAGCCCGCGCGCATCATGCGCAGCGCGCCGATGCGCCGGGAAATGCGCGCCGCGGTGAAGAAACCCGCGAATGAGGCTGAAGCCGGCAGCATGAAGAGCAGGCCGTAGCGCGAGGGCGAGATGTGCAGCACGTCGATGGCGACGTGCGGCGCGCCGGCGATGAAGGTGTACACCGCGGCAAAGAGCAGGGAGCCGAAGAGCGCGTAGGCTCGATAACGCCCGATCAGCAAGAGCTGGCGGTAGCTCTCGAGGGTATCAGGACCTTCACGCGTCGCCGCGCTCGTGCGGCGGGTTTCCTGGATGCGCAGCATCGTGAAGAGCATCACTGCGGTACCGAGCACCAGGCACAGCCCGAATACCAGCCGCCATCCGGCGAGCTCCACGGCGAAGCCGCCGATGGTCGGGGCCACCATGGGCACGACGAGGATCGCCGTGGCGGTGTAGGCGATGCCGCTCGCGGCCCGCTCGGGTCCGAACGCATCCATGAGCGCTGCACGCGCTACGGACATCGCAGCGCCGCTCCCGAAGGCCTGCAGAATGCGCGCACCGATGAGGACCGCGATGCTCTGCGCCAGCAACCCGACGAGGCTCCCGAGAAGAAACAGCGACAGGCCGGAGAAGATAATTGGTCGGCGGCCGAACCGGTCCGACAGCGGGGCCACCACCAGGTTGCCGGATGCGATCGCGAGCATCGAGAGCGTCACCAGGAGCTGCGCAGTGCTCACCGAGGTCGCGAACTGGGCGCGGATGTCCGGCAGCGCCGGCAGGATCGCGTGCATGGCAAAAGTGCCGAGCGAGCCGATGGCGGCGGAAGCGAAGATCAGACGTCGGGCGAGGGCGCGGTCCATCGAGTCCGGGGGCGATGCTCCAGGGCACAGTCTAAGGGAGCGGCGCCCTGTAGCCCATCGACGATTCTTGCTAACGTACCGCGCCGGGCTGGGTGGGATGCGAAGCGCGTGGACAACAACTACATCGAGAAGATCCTCAAGGCGCGCGTCTACGACGTCGCGATCGAGTCGCCGCTCGAGCCGGCCGAGCGCCTGTCGCGCCGCCTGCGTAATCGCGTGCTGTTCAAGCGTGAGGACCTGCAGCCGGTGTTCTCCTTCAAGCTGCGCGGCGCCTACAACCGCATCGCGCACCTGTCGCAGACCGCGGCGCAGCGCGGCGTCATCTGTGCCTCAGCCGGCAATCACGCGCAGGGTGTGGCGCTCGCGGCCCGCACGCGCGGTATTCCCGCCGTCGTTGTCATGCCGCAGACGACGCCCCACATCAAGGTGCAGGCGGTGATGGATCTCGGCGCCGAAGTGATGCTGCATGGCGATGACTACGATCAGGCGCACGAGCGCGCGCTGGTGCTGGAGCGCGAGCGCAACCTCGTGTTCATCCACCCGTTCGACGATCCGGACGTGATCGCGGGGCAGGGCACGATCGCCATGGAGATCCTGCGCCAGCAGCCGGGCGACATCCACGCGATCTTCGTGCCAGTGGGCGGCGGCGGCTTGATTACGGGCATCGCGGCGTACACGAAGTACCTCTATCCGCGCGTCAAGGTGATCGGCGTGCAACCCGAGGACGCCGCGGCCATGCACGACTCGCTCAAGGCCCACAAGCGCGTGACGCTCGAGCGTGTCGGCATCTTCGCCGACGGCGTGGCAGTGCGGCGCGTGGGCGAGGAAACATTCCGGCTGGCACGCGAGTACGTGGACGAAGTGCTGCTGGTGAACACCGACCAGATCTGCGCCGCGATCCAGGACATCTTCGAGGACACGCGCGCGATCGCCGAGCCTGCGGGCGCGCTCGCGGTCGCCGGCATCAAGCGTTACGTCGCGCGCGAGAACCTGGCCGACGAGACGCTGGTCGCAGTGAACAGCGGCGCCAACATGAACTTCGACCGCCTGCGCCACATCGCCGAGCGCTCCGACCTCGGCGGGCAGCGCGAAGCGCTCATGGCGGTGGAGATTCCCGAGCAGCCGGGGAGCTTTCTCAGGTTCTGCGAGGTGCTGGGGCCCCGCAGCGTCACCGAGTTCAACTACCGCTACGAGAGCAGCGAGCGCGCGCAGATCTTCGTCGGCGTCGCGTTGTCACAGGGGCGCGAGGAGAAGGAGGCGGTGCTGCGCAGTGTCGCGGCTGCAGGCTTCGCGGTGCTCGACATGACCGACAACGAGATGGCGAAGCTCCATGTGCGCTTCATGGTCGGTGGCCACGCCCGCGGCATCGCCAACGAATTGTTGTACCGCTTCGAATTCCCGGAGCGGCCAGGCGCGCTGCTCAAGTTCCTGCGCGCCATCGGCACCAAGTGGAACATCAGCCTGTTCCACTACCGCAATCACGGTTCCGACTACGGTCGCGTGCTCGCCGGCATCCAGGTGGCGCCGGCGGATCGGCCGCAGTTTCTCGATCACCTCAACGACCTGCACTACCCGTATAGCGAAGAGACTGCGAACCCGGCGTATCGAATGTTCCTGGGCGCATAGAAACCAGCGGTGCGCATCGCGACCTTCAACGTCAACGGGGTTAGAAGCCGTCTTCCAAACCTGCTGGCGTGGCTGAAAGAGAACGCGCCGACATCTGTGTGATCATTCCACCCCCAGGACGCCGCTACTGCGATTTTTGCGTCTTTTGGAACATCGTGGGCAAGCCGCCGTCGCTCGTGATGACGCGGCTCTTGAAGTACCAACGTCCATGGCGCTTGACGAGCTCGTCGTGCTCGCGGCCCTGCTCGATGAACTGCGGCGGCGCCGTCACCGATTCGGAATTAACGCCCGTCCATATGACATCTGCGGTTCCTGCGTCGCCGTTGACGACGATCTTGGGATTGGTGAGCAGCATGCGGAACGTTCCCGGCCGGCGCGGTGATCCTTCCGCGAGCTTCTTGTAGAGGTCCTCGATGCCTTGCCGGCCTTGCGCGACCAAGCCATTCACATTGAGCACGCCGTCTTCGACGTAGAAGGCACCGAAGTCGTGGCGACCCGCGCCGAGTTGCCCGTAGTAGTCGACCAGCATGTCCTCGATCTGCGCTCGATCGAGCAGCGTTGTCAACGTCGCCGCCGCGTCCTCGGCGAGTGACGGCTGTGTCGGCGCAGCCAGGATGAGTGCAAGCGACAACATGAGAAGACAGTGGCCGAAGGTCTTACCCCTGTGCGGGGCGTGTAGGGAAGCAAGCATCCGACGCTCTCCTTATATGGTTATCGTCGGCAGACGCGCGAACCAGGCAGATAGTAACTTCAAACGCTATGCGCGCGAAACGAATCGAGCACCATAGGGGTCACGTTGACGCCCTGTCGGTACATCTGACGGTATCTGAGACTCCGGGGTTGCCGCTTAATCTATTTCTCGCGCGGTGAAACGTTGCGGGATTTCATACTCAACGCAGTGGGCGATATCGCGCTGCGACGTTAGGCTTTCCCACTTGCTCATAAAGCTGCGACAGCCACGAGCGCACCTGACGCGTGCCAGGATCGTTGAGTCCACGTTGCTTCTCGAGCAGCGCGTCACTCTTAAGCAGGATCGGCTCGGCATCCGCGAACCTACCTTGCTGCACGAGACTGCGCCCAAGTACTGCGCGGCTGCGCGCGATCTGCCAGTGATCGTCGGGGAGCTGCTTGCGCCAGATACCCACGGCACGATCGATCAGTGCGCTCACGCGAGCGGTATCGCCGCGCTCGGCGAAGATGCGCGCGAGGCCGGTGAGCGTCGTAGCAACGTACTGGTGGTTGTCGGGTAGCGTCGCCTTGTAGATCTCGATGGCGTCGCGGTACAGGTGCTCGGACTCCTCGAACTGCCCACGCTCATAGAGGAGGTCCGCGAGATTCGACATGTCGTGGCCGACGTACGGATGCACGCGCCCCTGCACCTTCTGATCGAGTGCCAGCACATCGCGCAGGACCTTCTCGGCTCCGTCCATGTCGCCCTTGACCTGCAGGAACCAGCCGTAGTTGCTGAGCGCACTGATGGTGTCGAAGTGCTCGCGTCCGAGCACGCGCTCGAGGCTCTCGATGGATTGCTTGAACAGCGGCTCCGCCTCGGCGAGCTTGCCCTGCATCTGCAAGGCGATCGCGAGGTTCGTGGTTTCTGTCGCGAGGCGCGGATGGTCGGCACGCAGGTGCACACGATCGGCGTCGAGCACCTGGCGATACAGTTTTTCGGCGGCGGCCGGGTCGCCCTTGTAGAGGAGCAGCGTCGCGAGCTCATTGTTGACGTTCGCTGCCTGCTGGCTCTGCGCGCCGTCGACGACCGTGAACACATCGAGACTGCGCCGGAAGGTCTTCTCTGCTCCATCCAGATCGCCGACGTCGCGATACCAGCGTGCCAGCTCATCGAGCGTCATCGCCACCATCTCGTTCTTTTCGCCGAGCTTCTGGACCTGGATGCGTAGCGCGTCCTCGAGCAGCACCCGCGACTGGTCGAACTCGCCCTTGTGGCGGTGCGCGGTACCGACGCTCTGCATGCTGCTCGCCGTGATGACGTGCTCGGAGCCGTAAAGCTCGCGTCGCAAACGCAGCGCGCGGTCGAGGAGCGGGAGCGCGTTGTCGGTCTCGCCGCGCGCGAGATACACGCGCCCGATCGCGTCCAGGAGATTGGCCTGCGTGTCCGGATCGTTGGCGAGCTCGGTCTCGATGCGCCGGGCGCCGCGTTCGAGGAGTTCGAGTGCCGTTGCATTCTCGCCGCCCGTCTCCCAGGGATCGGAGCGGCGGAAAAGGTCGACGAGGAACCCGGAGACGCGCTCGGCACGAGTGCGTTCGGCCTCGGCGCGCTCGAATTGCGCCTTGGTGCGGTCGCGCTCAGCGCGCAGCCGCTCGGCCTGGATGTACATGCTCACGGCGAACCCCGCGAGCAGCAGCACGAACAGCCCTGACAACGCGACGCCGAGGGTGTGGCGTGCGACGAACTTGCGGGCCCGGTAGTCCCAGGTGTCCCGGCGCGCGATCACGGGCATGCCGCGCAGGTGAAGATCGATATCGGCGGAGAACTGTTCCACTGAGCCGTAGCGACGCTCGGGTTCCTTGCGCATCGCCATCATCACGATGTTGTCGAGGTCACCCGTGAGCTCGCGGCGCAGGCGCTGCGGTGTGCTGCCGCGCCTGGCGGCGATGCTTTGCGACTCGTTGCTGCCGACGTGCGCCGTGGTCCACGCCTCGCTCGGCGGTGGGGGCTCCTGCTCGCAGATCAGGCGCTCGATCTCGTGGAAGCGCAGGCCCGTGACCTGGAACGGGCGCTGTCCGCACAGCAGCTCGTAGAGCAGCACGCCGAGCACGTACACGTCGCTCGCGGTCGTGACCGGCTCGCCGCGAACCTGCTCGGGACTCGCGTGGTCCGGCGTCATGATGCGCACGTCCGCCTGTGTCATCGCGATCGTGTGTGAGGTCTGGCGTACGTCGAGCAGCTTGGCGATGCCGAAGTCCAGCAGCTTCGGTGTCCCATCCGCCGTCACCAGTATGTTGCTGGGCTTGAGATCGCGGTGGACGATGAGGTTCCGGTGGGCGGCCTGCACGGCAGAGCAGACCACGCGGAACAGTCTCAGGCGTTCGGCAGTGCCAAGGTGATGAGAGTTACAGTACTCGTCGATCGGCTCGCCTTCGACGTACTCGAGCACGAGGTAAGGGATACCCTCGGTCGTGGCGCCGCCATCGAGAAGCCGCGCGATGTTGGGATGATCGAGTGTCGCGAGGATCTGTCGTTCGGTGCGCAGGCGCGTCTGCACTTGTCTTGACAGCACGCCGCGGCTGACGAGCTTTATCGCCACTTGCTTGTGGTATTGCTCGTCGGCGCGCTCGCACAGGTACACCTCGCCCATCCCGCCGCGTCCGAGCACACGCAGGATCTGGTACGGGCCGATACGCTCGCCGGGGCCGTGATGCGTAGTGAGGGGTTCCGCCGCCTCCTCGCCCTCGGCGAGGGGTTCTTCGGTGAGCTCGCGCAGCCAAGCCGCGGAGAGGCGATCGAGCACGGACTGGAAGAGAGCGGTGTCGGTACCGCAGGCGCTGCGAATATAGGCGGCGCGTTCGCGCGGGCCGAGCTCCGCGGCACGCCTCAGGATCTCTTCCGGTGTCGGTGCAGGCTGGGCGGACATCTGGGGCGAACGCTCGGGCCGGTGAGGCAGGGCCCGATACTAGGGTGAGGGCGCTGGGCGGGCAATCGGCGTATCGGTGCAAATACCACGGCGGCGCAACTTTCGCGCGCGTCGATCGCGGCGCTCTCATGTAACATTGCGAGCGCACCGTGTCGCTACGAACCGGAGGGAGTGAACCATGGCAAAGAAAAGGAAGCGGACTGCCAAGCGCACCATCAAACGCAAGCGCCGCAAGGCGACGAAACCCCGCAAGACTCGCAAGACGAGGACTCGACGCACACGCGGGGAACCGGACGTCGCGCGTCCACCGCACTGAGCGTGCCGGTGTCCCACAACCGTCTGCCCGTGGTGTTACTGCTGCTGGTCGCCGTCGCACTGGCGATCTCGGCCGTGCACGTGACAGATCGGATCACGTGGTGGCTGGAAGTCGCACCGATCTTCCTCGTCGTGCCGGTGCTCATCTACACCGCCCGGCGTTTTCCGCTCACCAATCTGCTGTACGTGCTGATTGCCATCCACGCCGTCATCCTGATGGTAGGCGGCCACTACACGTACGCGCAGGTGCCGTTCGGCTTCTGGCTGCAGGATGTCCTCGACCTGTCGCGCAATCCTTATGACCGCATCGGCCATTTCGCCCAGGGATTCGTGCCGGCGATCGCTGCACGCGAGGTGCTGCTGCGCCAGACGCCGCTGCGGCGGGGCGGCTGGTTGTTCTTCATCGTGGCCTCGATCTGTCTCGCGATCAGCGCCTGTTACGAGTTCATCGAGTGGTTCACAGCCGTCGTGGGTGGCGGCACCGCTGAAGCGTTTCTCGGCACCCAGGGCGATGTCTGGGACACGCAGTGGGACATGCTGACGGCGCTCATCGGCGCGATCACGGCGCAACTGACTCTCTCTCGCGTTCACGACCACGCGCTGGCGCGACTCGCCGGCGGCGCGCCCTGACCTGCGATGCTCGAGGAGCTGCAAACCGCACCCTGGCTGCGACGCACGATCATTGCGCTGCTGATCGGCGGCCTGCTGCTCCTGAGTTACGTAGTGCTGAGCCCCTTCCTGGTGCCGGTCATCTGGGCGTTGATCCTCGCGTACGTGACATGGCCCCTGTACGTGAAGCTGCGCCGACTGATGCGATCCCAGCAGACGCTGTCGGCCCTCACCATGGCCCTGCTGCTCGCGATCGCATTCGTAGTGCCGCTCACCTGGCTGGCCATGCTCTTGCGCCACGAAGTGGCGGGGGCGTACGACGTGCTCACGGCCTACTTCGCCGGGCACCCGCACGTGCCACCATCGCTCCAGAGCATCCCGTGGCTCGGCGACTGGCTGCAGGATTTTCTCGAGCGCGTGGGCCGCGATCCCCAGGCGCTGCGCGTGGAGCTCGGGTCGTGGGCGGACCAGTCGCTGGGCGAGATCCGGACCGTGATCGGCGGCGTGGGCCGCAACCTCGCCAAGGTCTTCTTTTCGCTGCTGACCGTGTTCTTCGTCTATCGCAATGGCGAGCAGCTGACGGCGCAGGTGCGCGAGGTGCTGCAGCGGATCCTCGGCGATCGCATCCGCGACTATCTCGCCGCTATCGGCGACACGACCAGCGCGGTCGTGTACGGCATCGTGCTCGCAGCGGTGGCGCAGGGGATCCTGGCCGGCGTCGGCTACTGGTTTGCGGGCCTGAAGGCGCCCGTGTTGCTGGGAGCAACGACCACGATCGCGGCGCTCATTCCGTTCGGAGCGCCATTCGTGTGGGCGAGCGCGGGCATCTGGCTGCTCATCACCGATCACACCGGTGCTGGCATCGGCCTGCTGCTGTGGGGCGCGCTCGCCGTGAGCTGGGTAGACAATCTGATCCGGCCGCTCATCATCAGCAATGCCACGCGCGTTCCATTCCTGTTGGTGATGTTCGGCGTGCTGGGCGGTATCGCCGCCTTCGGGCTCGTGGGCCTGTTCGTGGGGCCGGTGATCCTCGCGGTACTGATGGCCGTGTGGCGCGAGTGGCTCGGGATACCGCACCCGCACGTTCAGGTGCCGGTGCGCACGAAACAGAGCGATCCTGTCTAGGTCCAGGTGCCGAGCAGCGCGCGCCACTTCTCGCGCCAGGTCACGCGTTCGTCGGACAGCGTGTCGAGAAAATCCGCCAGCCGCTTGGACTTGACGATCGTGTACATGGTGATCGACGCGGTAGCGAGCAGGATCAGCACGAAGAACAGGATGCGCCAGATGAGCGGCCGCTCGGCCTCCGAAAGCAGATTCATGCCGAGAAATCCCGTCGCTACCGTGCCGATCAGGCCAAAGATCGTCACCACCGTCAGGCGCAGGATGGTGTTGGCCTGGCGGCGCACGCTGTCGGTGTCGAGATATTCGTTCATGTCCTCAACTTCCGCCCTGACTTCCTCGTAGAGCGTGTCGGTGCCTAGCAGCTCGTGCAGCCGGTGAAAGATGCTGCGCGCGATGAACTGGTTCGACACCTGGTGGAACCAGTAGCGGTGTGTGAAGCGCAGGAAGATCTCCATCGAGGAGCGGATCGCGCGCTTGAACTGACGCACCGATTCGAGGTCCCCGACCTCGAGCCGGTTCATCGCCACCGCGAGCTCGTCCGACATCGAGAGCAGAGCGGCGCGATGGAAGTGCGCGATCAGGAACAACAGGAAGTACTGGTGCCGGAACTGGCCGTACATCCCGGTTTCACGACCGGTAAAAAAGTAGTCATCCTGCCGGCCGACCACGGCGAGCAGCTGGCCGGTGCAGATGAGACGCGTGTCGCCCGAGAACAGGTCACCGGCGCGACCCCAGAAGCGATCGTCGCAGTACTCGGCCTCGAAGGCCTCGAGCGACTTGGCGGAGTAGGGCAGCGAATCACGCTCGCCGGGTCGGGTCACCATGCCGAGACGCACGAAATCTGCGCGCGAGAGCTGGGTGGGGTCATCGAACGACAGGTAGGCCATCAGCGGCATACGGTAATACTCGAGCTGCCGATAACGCAGCGGACCGGTCTGACCCGGGGACTCGAGCACCATGGGTCGCAGCAGGAATTCCCAGTGTGCGGCGATCGCGGGTGAGCGAAAGCGGCCGACGTGACCGAGATACTTCTGTTTGATCTCGTAGTCCGAGGTCGCCAGCACCTCGCCGTTTTCGCCCAGCCACTCGACGCGCCGCGGACAGTTGCCGCCCTGGCCGGTGCGATCCCAGAACGCGGGATAGGCGCGCCCGAAGCGGAACAAGGTGTCCTGGGCGCGATCCAGGCTGATGTCGTTCGCGTACACCTCGAACGCCAGCATCGCGATATCGGCATCGAGGAAGAAATACAGGTCCGTGTGCGCAACCTCGAATAGCAGCGTCGCGCCGTCGTCAAACGTTACGCGCACCCGCGCGACATCGGTGCGCCGGTATACGCGGATGCTCGGCTCGCCGTATCGCTGCGAGGCTTCCTGGCCGACGCTCGAGCCGTACAGGAAGCGCTGCACGTAAGGCAGGAAGGTCACGAATTCCTTGTAGTGACGCTCCTGGAATTCGAGCACATCGCTCGAGTACTCGTCCCGCAGCTCGCACCAGGGACTGTCCGCACCGAGCCCCTCGAGCGCTTCCCAGTGACGCTGTACCTGCACGCCGGGCTTGAGCGGCATGAGCTGCAGCGGCCAGAGCAAGATCTGGCGGAAATGGCGCACGACAATGGGTGCGGCTGCATCGCTCATCAGTTCAGGGCCTCGATCCGGGAGCGCGGCTATTGGCCATTTATGGCTCGCGCCGTGCGGTAAAGTAGTGCATGCGCTGATCTGCGACAATCTCAAAATGACGTTACAGCACCGTTCACGGTGCCCATGAGAACGGCGGGCCGGCACGTGCTGGGGGTGCTGAGCTATCCCAGCTTCTCGCGATTCCTCGTCGCCCGCTTTCTGTCCACCCTCGCGGTCCAGATGCAGAGCGTGGCCGTGGGCTGGCAGGTCTACGCCATCACGCACAACCCGCTGGACCTGGGATTCATCGGGCTGGCGCAGTTCATGCCCTTCCTGGCACTGATCCTGATCGCCGGCCAGGCGGCCGATCGCTTCGACAGGCGCCTGATCCTCACACTCTGCTATGCGATCGAGGTGCTGTGCGCGGTGCTGCTGCTGGCCTTCACGCTCACTGGACTCAAGGTCGTGTGGCCCGTGTTCGCGGTCCTCGTGCTCTTCGGTGTAGCGCGCGCCTTCAGCATGCCGACTTCGGCAGCGATCACGCCCAACCTGGTTCCGCTCGAGCGGTTTAGCAATGCCGTGGCGCTCAATTCATCGACGTTCCAGGTGGCGACGATCGCGGGGCCGACTCTGGGCGGTCTGCTCTACGTGTATGGCCCCCACATCGTCTACAGCACGGTCACTGTGATCCTGCTGGTTTCCGTCGTGCTCATGGCGATGGTGCGCGTGCCGCGCGTGGTGCAGATGGACGAACCGGCGACCTGGCACGCGGTGCTCGAGGGCCTGCGCTTTGTGCGCTCGCGGCCGGTGATATTCGGTGCGATCTCGCTCGACCTGTTCGCCGTGCTGTTCGGAGGGGCGACCGCGTTGCTGCCGGCCTATGCGAGCGACATCCTGCATGTCGGGCCGACCGGGCTCGGCTTTCTGCGCACCGCTCCCGGGCTGGGTGCAGCCTTGACCGGGTTGATGCTCGCGGTCGCGCCCGTCTCGCGCCATGTCGGGCGCTGGATGTTCGGCGGCGTCGTGCTCTTCGGCATCGCCACGATCGTGCTCGGCCTTTCCGAGCAGTTCATGATCTCGATGGTCGCGCTGTTTGCGCTGGGTGCCGGGGACATGGTCAGCGTGTACATCCGCCACGTGCTGGTTCAGCTCGAAACGCCCGACGCCATCCGTGGCCGCGTAAGCGCGGTGAGCGCGGTGTTCATCGGTGCATCCAACGAACTGGGCGAGTTCGAGTCCGGACTGACCGCGGTCTGGTTCGGCCTGAAGCCCGCCGTGGTCATCGGCGGCATTGCGACCCTGTGTGTCGCGGGGCTGTGGTCGCGATGGTTCCCGAGCCTGCGTACCGTCGATCGCTTTCCCGGTTCGATTCCGACCATCCACGGCTGAGCGGACCGTTGCCCTCCCTATAAGAGAGAGGCGTATACTTAGCTGTATATCCATACAGGGCGAGTCAATGCCTCTCGAACCCGGATTCCGCAAGGGCCGCGGCGCAGGCTCCAACCCCGAAGGCCGTTTCGAGACCCGGCGCGTCGAAGCCGTGGACGACGGCTGGATGAAGGAGCCAGCCGACGAGTTACCGCCTCTCGAGACTACAGTCACCGCGGAGCGGGCAAAGCACATCATCACGCGCAACGACTCACCCGACGTTCCCTTCGAGCAATCCATCAACCCCTATCGGGGCTGTGAACATGGGTGTGTGTACTGCATGTGGGGCGACACGCAGGTCCTGATGGGAGATGGAACCACCAAAGCCCTTGCAGAGATCCGAACCGGCGATGAGATCTACGGAACGGTGCGTCGCGGCTGGTACCGCCGATATGTCAGGACCCGCGTCCTTGCCCACTGGAAAACGCACAAGCCTGCGTACCGAATCACGCTTGAGGACGGAACCGAGCTGATCGCGAGCGGTGATCACCGGTTCCTGACCGATCGTGGCTGGAAGTACGTCACCGGAACCGGCCACGGCCCGGGCCGGAGACCGCATCTGACAACAAACGATGAGCTGCGGGGTGTCGGCGGCGTCGCAATTGGCGTTAAGCAGCAGCAGCCCTACGAGACGGGTTATCTGTGCGGAATGATCCGTGGCGATGGCCACCTGGCCACTCACTCCTATACCCGGTCCTCCGGACGCTTGGCGCAGCTTCATCAATTTCGGCTTGCCCTCGTGGACATGGAGGGTATCGACCGAACGGTGAGCTGCCTCCAGCACTTCGGCCTGAATCCTGGCCGATTCAGGTTCAAGAACGGCAACGGTGTAACCCCGGAACTGAGCGCGATCAGGCTACAACGACGGCAGGAGGTTGATCGGGTGCGCGGGCTGGTGGCCTGGCCATCGGCTGAGTCGACGGATTGGTCAAAGGGGTTTCTGGCTGGAATCTTCGACGCGGAGGGAAGCTACAGCGGCGGCGTGCTGCGAATCTCCAATACCGATCCGATGATCATCGACGTAACGGCACGGTCTCTGCACAGACTTGGCTTCAACCTCGCGCGAGAGCACATCAAGGAACGGCCTGGCAAGCCGATCACGGTCATAAGATTGCTCGGCGGGTTGAAAGAACACCTCCGATTCTTTCACACCGTCGACCCGGCAATCCTGCGAAAAAGAAACATCGAGGGGCAGGCCGTCAAGAGCTCAGCCCCGCTCAGAGTCGGCGCCATTGAGCCGCTGCGATCGGTGCTCCCCCTGTTCGACATCACTACGGGTACTGGGGATTTCATCGCTAATGGCGTAATCAGCCACAATTGCTACGCGCGCCCGGCTCACGCTTACGTCAATCTTTCTCCCGGCCTCGATTTCGAGACGCGCCTGTTCTACAAGGCCGACGCCGCGCGATTACTCGAAGAGGAACTGGCGCGGCCCGGATACGTGTGCAAGGCAATCAATTTCGGCGCCAATACCGATCCGTATCAGCCCATCGAGCGCGACCTCAAGGTGACACGCTCGCTGCTGGAGGTCCTGCAGCGATTCCGGCATCCGCTCACGATCGTCACCAAGTCCGCACTTGTTGAGCGCGATATCGACATCCTGTCGGACATGGCCCGCGATGCGCTGGTGTCGGTATTCCTGAGCGTGACGACCCTCGATGCCGGGCTGAAACGTGCCCTGGAGCCGCGCGCTCCCGCACCGGTGGCACGGCTGGGGGCGATGCGAAAGCTGAACGAGGCCGGCATTCCGGTGGGTGTATTGGTAGCGCCCGTGATCCCGGCCGTGAACGATCACGAGATCGAGGCCATTCTCGAAGCCTGCGCCGCCGCCGGAGCGCGCAGTGCGAGCTATGTCATGCTACGACTCCCCTACGAGGTGAAGACTCTGTTCCGCGAATGGCTTACGAATCATGTGCCAGAGCGCGCCGAGCACGTGATGTCACTGATTCGCGGCATGCGCGAGGGCAAGGAGAACGACCCTCGTTTCGGCTCGCGCATGCACGCTTCAGGCTCATACGCAGAGCTGATCGCGCAGCGGTTCAAGGTCTGCAGCCGCCGCCTGGGGCTGGACCAGGGGCGCGGCTTTCAGCTGTCCACGGCTTATTTCCAGGCGCGACGGGCCGCCGGCGGGCAGCTTGATCTGCTCTGAATGATGACAAATCATCATTTCGGAACCTGAGTACTCCTGGCAGGTCTCAGATCCACGAAGCTTCACGTATACTGGGTCTAGAAACCGGCCCGACCTGCTCGGCGAAGTGCACTTTACATTCCGTGTACGTTGGGATCGGGGGCTCCATGAACTGCACAGAGCGTCCGTACTCTCCGTCCTGCGGCGGCCATCGATTCGTCGTCCCGGTCGCAGCGTTTCTGGTGTTTGGCATTTCGGGATGCATGCACGCTCGGGTAGTGGAAAGCCGCGAGTTCGCCACCTCGATCGGGAGTGACGAATCCATCGTGCTGCTGGCCAAGCCGCACGTCGAAGGCACGGGTACCGAAGAGAATTTCACCGACTGTGTCGCCGACGATCTCGCGAGCGGCAAGAATTCCTTCCACGTCGACAACAACCGCAAGTTCGTCGACGCCCTGTTTCCGTGGTTCGAGCCTTCGACCGCGCCGACGCGACCGGAGGGCATGTTGGCTCTGCTCAACAGACCACGCGTCGCCGAGCGGCTCGCCATGACCGGAGTACGTTATGTCGTCTGGTTCGACGGCGAGACACGCAAGACCGATGGCGGCGGCAGCCTCGCCTGTGGCGCGGGGCCGGGCGGGGCGGGCTGTATCGGCTTTGGCTGGTGGGAGAAAGAATCGGACTACGTCGCCACTGTGTGGGACCTGAAGGAAACACGGTCCGCGGGCACGGTGAGTACGAATGTCACCGGCACTTCAGCGATAGTCGGCGCGATCGTCCCGCTGCCGTTCATCGCACGCGTGCAGGGCACGGCGTGTAATCGCATGGCCAGCCAGCTGCGTTCTTTCCTGCGCGGCGACGACCTCGCCGCCTCTTCTGCTCCCTGAGAGATCCGTCATGAAAATCCGTCTCATCGCACTGATCGTCGCTGCGGCTCTGCTGGCTGCTTGTGCGGGCATGCAGACTCAGGGCGGCTCCTCCGGATCCTCGGGGTCCTCGGGTTCTTCCGGCTCATCCGGATCGTCCGGGGGATCGTCAGGCTCTTCGGGTTCGTCGGGCGGTTCATCGGGCTCCTCCGGGTCGTCGTCGAGTTCATCCGGATCATCCGGATCATCCGGATCATCCGGCTCATCCGGATCATCCGGCTCGTCGGGATCGTCGGGCTCATCGGGATCGTCGGGTGGATCTGCCGGTGGCAGCAGCGGTTCCAGCGGTGGTTCAGCGGGCACCCCTGGCCCGGAGAGCTGGCCAAGCCCAGACGATTCCACGAACGGCAGCTCCAATGGCAGTGCCGGCGGCAGCAGCGGCTCGAGTGGTGGTGGTGGCTCATCGGGCGCGAGCGGGCCGGAAAGCTGGCCGAGCCCCAGTGATTCGACCGGTGGCAATTCCAGCGGCAACGCCGGGGGCTCGTCGGGCGACAGCTCCTCGGGCGGAGCCTCGGCTTCGACAAGCTCTGGCAGTAGCGGCAGCTCTGGATCATCCGGTGGCACTTCCGGATCAGCAGGTGGTAGTTCTGGATCGGCCGGTGGCAGCGCAGGCGCGGGCGGGAGCGCGGGTGGGCAAGCCGGCGCGAGTGGTGAGTCGGGCGCGAGCGGCAACCGTGCGGGTAGCCCCGGCGCTGGCGCCCAGTCCGCGGGCACAGGTGGGAGGACCGGTGGAGCGGCAGGAGCCGCGGGTGCAGCGGGTGCGGCCGGAGGGGCCGCGGCTGCGGGTGGCGGACAAGCTGGCAATGGAGGAGCAGGCGAAGCTGGTGCCGGGCAGAGCGGCGCAACGCGGACCGCGTCTGCCGGCGGGACGATGAGCGGCGCGGGTGGCTCCGGTGGCAGTGGACCTCAGGGCGGCGGCGGACCGGGACAGGGCCCGACCGTGCCGGGCGGTGCACAGACCGATGCGGAACGGCAGGCCGCGGCGAACCGTGCGATGGATGAGTCACTGGGCGATTTCGACGAGAAGATTCGCAAAGAGCGCGAGCGCATCGCCAAGGAGCGTGACGCGCAGGCCTCAAGCGAGCACGGTGCGTCGGGCGAACCGAGCAACAGCGGCAACGGATCTGGCACCGAAGGCGGGTCAGGCAAGTCAGGCGGCGGCGAAGGTGATATGCGGTCGACCGGCGGTACGCCGGGCGCGGGCGGCACGCCGGGCACGGGCGGTGAAAGTTCCGGCTCCAACGGCGGCGGCATGAAGTCGGAGAATCGCGGCGGCGGCGGCGGCGGTGGAACCGGTGGTGGTGGCGGCGGCAGCAAGGGCAGCGGGCCGAATACGACGCCGAAGAACATTCCCGACGGGCGCGATGATGACGTCATCGCGCGGCAGATCCGCGAAGCCGCAGAGAAGGAGACTGATCCGGAGCTCAAGGATAAGCTCTGGAAGGAGTACATCGAGTACAAGAAGAACGCGGGCAAGTAGGCGGATAGGCTCGAGGACACAGGCATCATGATGGCTCTCAGGTTCGCGCATCACAGGCTCGGCCGCATGGCGGTCGTGTCGGTGGGTCTGCTGTTGCTGGCCGCGCTCGCCGGCTGCGTCGTCGAGGAGACTCGCCCGCTGCCCAAGGTCCACGCCGTCCAGGCGAAGGAAGAGATCCCGAGCGATGAGCTGCTAGATGTCGGCGTGCGCATCTTCGATCCCGGCATTCCGCCCGAGGTCGAGAATGACGAGCAGGCGCAGCAGAAGGTGGGCATCTATCCGGACGTGCGCCGCGCCGAAGCGCGCTACATGGCGATGCTGTTGCGAAACACGCTCGAGAGCACCGCGCAATGGGGCGCCGTGCGCGTGATTCCAGCTACTGCCGACTTCGTCGACGTGATCGTGACCGGAAAGATCGTGAAGTCGACGGGCAAGGAGCTCGAGCTCCTCATCACAGTGCGCGATTCGACCGGGCGCACGTGGTACAGCGACAAGAAATACGAGTCGGAGGCGGACCTGGGCTCGTATCTGAGCGATGCGGCGCTCAAGGCGCGCGATCCGTTTCAGAACCTTTATTCCACGATGGCCAACGACATGCTCGCGTTTCGCAACACGCTGCCCGTCGCCGACCGGCGCATAGTCCGGCGCGTGACGGAGATGCGTTTCGCGGAGGACCTCGCGCCGCAGGCTTACGCGGGCTACGTGGTCAAGAATGCGGACGGCCGCTACGAGCTGCAGCGCCTGCCCGCGGACGGTGACCCGGTGTTCGAGCGCGTGGAGAAGATCCGCGAGCGCGATGGCGCGCTCATCGACACGGTCAGCGATTATTACGGCGGCTTCGCTGAGCATCTGAGTGAGCCCTACGGCAACTGGCGCCGTTACAGTTACGATGAGATCAGCAAGGAAGAAAAGCTCAAAGCTCAGGCACGCACGCGCATGATCATGGGCGCGGCAGCCGTGCTCGGTAGCATCCTCGTGTCCTCGCAGTGCCCCGGGGGCGACTCCAACTGCCAGCGGGTCGAGAGCGCGGTGCGAACCGCCGGCACCATCGGCGGCATCGCGGGCATCATGAGTGGCCTGAAGAAGAGCGCAGATGCGAAGATCCACACGGCGGCCATCACCGAACTTGCGACCTCGTTCCAGACGGAAGTCGCACCACAGGTGGTCGAGGTCGAAGGGCGTACACTGAAACTCACGGGCACTGCCGAAGATCAGTACCGTGAGTGGCGCGAAATGCTCAAGCAGATGTATTTCGAGGAGACCGGCGGCGTGGCACCCACGTCGATTGCCGCGGGTACCCCGTCTACGACCACACCGCGTTGAGCCTCATATGCCGGGTATGAACAACGGGCAGCAGTTGTCCGGGCGGTACGCCTTGCGCCAGCAACTGAGCGCCGGGCCGCTTGGCGAGACCTGGCAGGCTGAAGATTCGAAGCTCGAACGCGAGGTGATAATCCGGCTGCTGCCGGCCCAGGTTGCGGGAGATCCCGCGACTCTGAACAACCTCAACGCTGAGCTCGA
>Ga0326726_10000331_pt1 | contig 45099 bp, 29 predicted proteins | sample MHFenrmetagenome_2_FD_207603 | JGI IMG/M metagenome (GOLD analysis project Ga0326726, IMG submission 207603) | Lab enriched peat soil microbial communities from Michigan Hollow, Ithaca, NY, United States - MHF15MN | ecosystem: Environmental > Terrestrial > Soil > Wetlands > Peat | place: USA... | reverse complement strand
CTGCTCTATGATCGCAGGCGGTACAGCGGAAACCGCTACAGGTTCTATTGGCTCGGGTGGTTTGGTTGGTGACTCATCCGGTTCGCTGACAAATGCCGGTTGGGTCGGGATTACCTCCGGTGCGGTGCTTGAAGGCGGCACGGCGGAAACCACAACAGGTTCTATTGGCTCGAGGATGGTTGGTGCTTCCCCTGGTTCGCTGACAGGAGCCGGTTGGGTCGAGATTACCTCCGGTGCGAGGCTTGAAGGCGGCACGGCGGAAGGAGGTTCTGTCTCGCCGGGCATGAGCGGTGTAATTGAAGCCGCCACATGTTCGGTTGAAGCGGATGGCATAGCCGGTTGAACACCCTGCTCGGTTGAAGAGGCAGGCTGGACGGGGGATTCCCGAAATTGAGCAGGCGCAGGCGGCATAACGGATGGCTCCGGCGTCCGCACGGGAGGTTGAGGAGGTTTGCTCTCAGCCGCAGACCCCACAGGCTTTGCCCAGTCGGGAATAATCGACATATCGTCCGTGATCTCCTCCGTCTCACCCATGAAAGATGAGGTGAAAGGACTGACCGAAGCGGGAGCCGGACGCTGGCTGCTTAACCTGGACAGTCGCTGCTGGGCCAGCTTGTTTTCAGGGTCCAGGCGCAGAACGCGCTTCAGGCAGGCAACCTGGCGGTCAACATCAACAACGGTCATGCTCAGCAACCACCAGGCGCGCGCAGAGTTCGGGTTCGACTGGATGAAATCCACCAGCAGCACCCGGGCATCCTTAATGTTGCCGACATTTAGAAGCTGTTCAATACGGAGTAATAAATTGGCGGGAGGTTGGGTCATCGCATCTCCACGGGTCGAAAGGAAACCAACAGAAGAATAAAGGACGGTTTGAATTCAACCGCACCGATCTTTCTAAAAACCCTCCAACTTGCCAAAATCGGCAATCCCATCTGCAAGAGATGAAATCCTCTGAAGCAGTCCCAGCCGGTTTTCCTGAACAGACATGTCCTCGGTCATTACCAGGACCTTATCGAAGAACTCGTTGATTGCCGGGATGAGTGGGACAAAGACCTCGAGGAAATCATCCACGGAGCCGGGGGCCCGCTTCCTTTTTTCGGCCTTCTCCAGGGCAGAGAAGAGTTGCTTCTCCGCCGGCTCGATGAATGCATTCCGATCGACCTTGAATTTATTCTCCTGGTCGCGGGTAATCCGGACGCAGCGGGCATATCCTGGGAGGATTGTACTCCAGTCCGGGCGTGCAACCCAGGCAGTCAACTGCCTGACAGCGCGCACAGCACCCGCCGGATTCTCCCTCTGTGCCCCCAGGACGGCATCCACCACGTCGTACTTGAAACCCAACTCCATCAAGACCACACGCAGGCGCCCGGTGATGAATTCCACCACCAGGGACTGGACCTGGTTCGTGACCGGAACCGGTTCCAGCGCGGCGGCAGTTTCTAGTGCAGCAGACAGGTTGAAGTCAATTTCATGTTCGATGAGCGGCTGGACAATACCGATGGCAGCACGCCTCAGACCAAACGGATCCTTCGTTCCGGTGGGCGCCAGACCAGCCGCAAACAAACCGGCGAGTGAATCCAGCCGGTCGGCCAGGGCCACGGCCAAACCAGGCCTGGTCTTAGGGACAGGCTGATACTGCTCGCCGATGGCTTCTGCCACTGCGGGGGCTTCGCCATCCCGCCGGGCATACTCACGTCCCATGATACCCTGGAGCGAGGTCATTTCAATCACCATCTTGCTGACCAGGTCCGCCTTCAGCAAATGGGCGGCACGCCGGGCAAAGACAGCTTCATCAGCTTCCAGGTGGAGCATCGGGACCAGTGCCTTGGTCAACTTTTCTATGCGCTCGTTCTTATCGAGCATCGAGCCAAGTTTTTTCTGGAACATAAGCGTGCCGAGCCGCGGGAGGAAGTCTTCAAGCTTGTGCTTCAGGTCTTCGCCCACGAAGAAATTCGCATCTGCAAAGCGGGCGCGGACAACGTGCTCATTTCCCTGCTTTACCAAATCCAGCCCATGGGAGTCGCCGTTACGAACCGCTACAAAATGAGGTAACAACGTCGATCGTCCCACGCCCATAGAGGCTTCATTGTCCTCCGCTGCCAGGAGTTCAACCGGAAAGTAGCGCTGGTGCTTCTTCATGACCGAGACGAGCACATCCTTTGGCAAGGACAGGAAATCATGCTCGAAATTTCCAAGGAAAGAGGTGGGTTTCTCGACCAGGTTGGCAACTTCCCTGAGTAGTTCGGGCGGTATGACGAGCTGCCCTTTGACAGAAGCAGCCAACTCCCTGCCTGCGGCTTCAATGAGATTCTTACGCTCTTCGACATCCAATACGATGCCATTCTTTTGGATGATCTTCAAATACTTATCCGCAGCCGAAATATCAATCTCCGGCGAGTTATATGGACGCAGGCCGCGGGTGGTGCGACCGCCAGTCAGACCGGCATATTCAAATGGGATCACAGTCTCCCCCAGCAACGCCACCAGCCAGCGGATGGGACGGGAGAATACGACTTCGCCATTTCCCTCGAAGCGGGAGGCAGGCAACCAGCGCATGGACTTGTCAAACTTGATACCCGCCAACAGTCCCGGAAGCGACTCGACCAGTACAGGGTAGGTTGGACGACCGGCCTGCTTGACAAGCGCAACAGCGTACCTGCCGCCATCCATCTCGCGGACTTCAAGGTCTTTGGGTTGGACACCCTTGCTCCTGGCAAAGCCAATGGCTGCCGGGGTCGGGACTCCATCCGGGCCAAAGGCGCGATCCGCAGACGGACCCTTGACAATGTCAGCGCGGTCAGGCTGGCGCGGGGCAAGCGAGTCCACGATTACCGCCAACCGGCGCGGGGTCCCGAAAACCTTGACATCTCCATGTTCAAGGTGAAGTTCTTCCAACAACCCGGGGACATTGACTTTCAACTGCCCGATGGCTGAATCCAGGTCTGAGGCTGGGAGTTCTTCAACGCCTATTTCGAGGACAAAACCGGCGGGTTTAAGGGAGAAGGTAGAAGGTGATTCAGAAGAGACTACCCGATCTTTGACTTGTGACTCCTGGTTTTCTTTCAGGAGAGGATATTCCTGTTCCTGACGCTGCTCCAACCATGTCTCAGCCACCCGCCGAGCCCTCTCGCGCATTTGACCAAAGAAGGCCTGGCGCTCGGTGACACCAATGGCGCCGCGGGCATCCAGAATATTAAAGGTGTGCGAGCATTTCAGGACATAGTCAAAGGCCGGGACGACCAACCCCTGAGCCAGGCAGGCATCCGCCTCGGTCTTGTAGAGTTCGTACATCTGCCTCACGCGGGTCACGTCGGCAGTATCAAAGTAGTATTTACTTTGTTCGAATTCATCATGACGGCGCACTTCACCGTATGTGATACCGGCTCCCCAGGTTTCATCCCATATGGCCGCAGCGTTATTGAGTGCGATTAGGATACGTTCCAGGCCGTAGGTGATCTCGACCGACACCGGGTCGAGGCTCTGACCGCCAACCTGCTGGAAATAAGTGAACTGGGTGATCTCCTGGCCGTCCAGCCAGATCTCCCAGCCCAGGCCCCAGGCCGAGATGGCGGGCTGCTCCCAGTTATCTTCAACGAGGCGGATATCATGCTGGCGCGGGTCGAATCCAATGGCTTCAAGGGATTGGATGTAGAGTTCCACAGGGTTGCCGGGATCAGGTTTGAGGATTACCTGGAACTGGGTGTGCTGCTGGAAGCGGTTGGGGTTTTCACCGTAGCGTCCATCGTCCGGGCGGATGGAAGGTTCGACATAACCGACATTCCACGGCTCAGGTCCCAGCACGCGCAGGAAAGTGGCCGGATTCATCGTCCCGGCGCCGACCTGGGTGTAATAGGGTTGGCCAATGAGACAGCCATGTGCAGCCCAGAATTCCTGGAGTTGAAGGATGATGGTTTGGAGAGATGAATGCGGCATTTTTTTGTTTCGAATTTAAGAATTTCGATCTGTCATTCCACTCGAGAAGATTATACCGTTAATATTTTTAGCACCCTTCAATGGATTTATTTCGCGTCACGACCGTCTATTAGAAGGGCCCGGGTATGCAAGCTCCCAGATGCTTGCCTTCGGCTCGCTTCTCAAATAGAATTGGAGCACTATGCCAAACTTCAAGCAAACCGGTAAACAAAATTACGACATCATCGTTGTGGGCGGCGGGCCGGCAGGAATCTCCACTGCGCTCCACCTGAAAAAACTGGCCCCCGAACTTGTCGCCCGGACGCTGATCCTCGAAAAAGCGCAACACCCGCGTCCCAAGCTGTGTGGTGGCGGGATCCTGCCGGATGCCGAGGTTATTTTACGTCAACTTGACCTGGATATCAGGGAAATCCCGCACGTGGATGTTGACTGGGCACGTTTCGATTTCGATGGACAAGGAATGAAGATGCGCGGCGAGAAGGATGGCAAGTTTGCCTTCCGCACGATCCGAAGATATGAATTCGATGCATGGCTGGCAGGTAAAGCGCGTGAACGCGGGTTCGTTATCCAGGAAAATACCGCAGTGAAGAAAATCGCAATCTCCGAGAGGGAAGTGGTGGTCACAACCGACAAGGGCGAGTATCGCGCCCAGGTCGTGGTAGGCGCGGATGGGTCCAACAGCCTCGTCCGACGGGCGATCATCCCGCACGAGCAGACGCACGTGGCGCGCCTGCTGGAGGTCGTCACCGAGCCGCGACCGGAAAGGTCATTCCACATCCAGGCTGACTCCTATTTCGATTTTGTATACCTGGAGCAAGGAATCCTGGGATATTCATGGGATTTCCCCGCCCTCGAGAATGGAAAGCCAGCGCGGGTACGCGGTATTTACGATAGCAATGTATATCCCATTAAGACAGATGTCTCGCTGCGCGAGGCCCTGGCGGACGAGTTTAACCGGCATGGCTACGACCTAGAAACGTACAAGCTGGAAGGTCACCCCCTGCGTTGGTTTGAAGCAGGCAGCATTTTTTCCGCCCAGCGTGTACTGCTGGCGGGAGACGCGGCGGGAGTGGATGTTTTGTTCGGAGAGGGGATCAGCATCGCCTTGGGCTACGGTGGATTCGCGGCGCGGGCTTTGCGAGACGCTTTCGACCGCCAGGATTTTTCATTTGCCGAATACAGGCACCTGATCCTCCGGTCGGAGATGGGCAAATCGCTGCGGAGACGTACCTGGTGGGCGAAATTTTTCTACCGCCTGCGCTGGCGCAGCTTCCAGCGCCTGGTCTGGCGACAGCTTGGCGCGGTTGTCATGTGGATCATGCAGCAATTCATGATCGGCTGGGCGCGACGGGAGGAATAACCATCCCGGGAGTAGAATACTACCCCTTATTGCTTTATTTGAGTTATAAACCGTGGGGAATTTAAAGCACGCTCCAATAAAAAGGTGATATAGCGTTGTAAAAGCGATTCGACTTCAGCCCGGACCTCAGGTGTAGGCCGTGCCCGCTGAGCTTCTGAATAAGCACTACGCTGGAAGTGGCGCAGGTATTTGAGTGCTTCAACAGAAATGGGCCATACGCCGGGTAGACCCCTGCCACAAGCCGGACAAAGAACGCCACCCCGGGCAGCAGAAAAATACTGGTCTTCAGCCTTGATCTCCCTGCCGCAGTTGGCACATTCAAACCAGTGCGGGCGGTAGCCGAGCAAATCCAGCAGACGGACTTCATAATAACGGATCGCCAGCCAGGGGTCAGATTCCTTCTCAAGGCGCGATAATACCTCGGTCAGCAGCCGGAATATGCCATAATTCTCGGTATCGTCTTCGTAGGTGAACCGGTCGAGCAGTTCGACAATGTAGGCCGCCTGGCCGGTCTTGGCCAGGTCCTCATGGATGGGCAAATAGGCATCCAGGGTATCAGCCTGGGTGACAATGGGCAGGTCGTGGCTGCGCGCAAGCTGCAGGGTCACCCGCGTGAACGGTTCCAAGTGCCCAGCCTTGCGGGAGCGGATCTTACGGGCACCCTTGGCAAGCGCGCGCACCTTGCCGCGTTCACGCGTGTAAAGTGTAACCAGGCGGTCGGTCTCGCCCCAGTCAGCGTGACGGAGAATGACGCCTTCGACACGGAAAGAATGTTGCTCGGCCATTAGCCTATCTTATGCGAAGCAGCGGATGGTTATTTCTTTAAATCCTTCGGAGTAAACGCTCCTGGCAGGAGCGCGGCAACGGTGGTCTCCAGAACCAACCGACCGTCCGCATCCGCGACCAGGACAAGCGTATCAAGACCAAATTCCGCCATCACCTGGCGGCAACTGCCACAAGGCGTCCCTCCATTGGGTGTGACCACGGCGATGACGTCAAAATCCCTTTCTCCCTCCGAGATCGCCTTAAAAATGGCTGTCCGCTCGGCGCACATGCTGGCAGGGTAGGCAGCGTTCTCAACGTTGCAGCCAGTGAAGATCCGCCCGGAACGGGTGCGCAGTACCGCACCAACCGGGTAGTTGGAGTAGGGCGCGTAAGCCCGGCGACGAGTTTCCTTAGCCAGGTCGATCAAGAGGCGGCGTTCATCATCGCTAAGTTTTATCATTTTTTAACCTCCCTTAGTTTTTTGACGGGCCGCGCAGGCACGCCAACCACCAGCGTATCCGGATCCACGTCCTTCGTGACCACGGCACCGGCACCGGTGCGGGAATGCGCCCCCAGCTTCACGGGCGCGACCAGCATGGTATCGGAACCGATGAACACCCCCTCACCAATCTCGGTCGAGTTTTTACGGACACCGTCGTAATTGCAGGTAATCGTCCCGGCGCCAATATTGACATCTTCGCCAATAGTAGCATTGCCGATATATGAAAAGTGACCCATCTTTGTGCCCGACCCGAGGGTTGAATCCTTGACCTCGCCAAAGTTGCCCATATGGACGCCCTTGCACAGGTGTGCTCCTTTCCGCAAATGGGCAAAGGGCCCGATGCCAACGTTATCTTCGACCACGGCCCCTTCCGTCACGGCAGCCAGAATTTCGCAAAAATCCCCCACCTTTGTATCCTGCGCGATGGTATTCGGCCCGATGACGCACCCTTCGCCGATAATTGTCTTACCGCGCAAATAAGTATTTGGCCAGACCACGGTATCCCGGCCAATTTTCACACCCGGTTCAATGTAAGTAAAAGCCGGGTCCACGATGGTCACGCCCGCCAGCATGTGCCCCTGGTTGATGCGCTGGCGCATGGCTGTCTCTGCCTCCGCCAGGTGGAGGCGGTTATTTATGCCAATAGTCTCCACAAGGTCATCGCTGACCAGCGCCTGCACGGTCTGCCCGGCCTGTGCTGCCAGGGCAACCGTATCAGTCAGATAATATTCTCCTTTTTTTGAAACTTTAATTTTGTTCAAGGCTTCCCACAACCATTTGGCGGAAAAGCAGTACGCTCCCACGTTCAACTCGTGGATGGACAACTGGGCGTTCGTGGCCACGGCTTCCTCGACGACGGCCTGCACCCTGCCCTCCGCATTGCGGATCACCCGCCCAAACCCGCGCGGATCGGCTGCAATTACCGTTAATATGGTGAGGGGGCCATCGTTGCCCTTCTGGGTTTCGACAAGCTGTTTGAGGGTCTGGGAGCGCTGGAGCGGCATGTCGGCATAGGTCACCAGGACCAGGTCCGTTTTGCCGCGCAGGATGGATTTAGCCTGCCGGACGGCATGCCCGGTGCCCAGTTGTGGGTCCTGAACCACGCAGCGAGCCTTCTTGCCGAGGAACTCGCGAACTGCTTCAGCTCCGTATCCGATGATGACCACAGGGGTCTCACTGCTGGCAGCTTTCGCTGCCCCCAGGGAGTAAGCGATCATGGGTACTCCACACACAGGGTGGAGCACCTTGGGTAAGTCGGATTTCATGCGTGTACCCTGACCGGCAGCCAGGATGATGGCGGTAATCTTCATGGGAATCTCCTACAGCTTGTCGTGACTCTCTATTAATTTTTCAAAATCGAAACAGTCGGATAAAAAGGGTTTAGATCCAATTATTAACCAAGCACCCATTAACCAAAAGAGCCTGCGCAGCCAGCGGGGCAGCACAAGGCTCATTAGGGAGAAAAAAGCCCCGCTTGCAGGCGGGAAATTCAGGCTGGGGCGCCTGGATTCGAACCAAGATAATCAGCTCCAAAGGCTGACGTGCTGCCATTGCACAACGCCCCAATGGAAAATCCCATTTCGAGCACGGGAGGCGGCGCAAATTGTATCACAGCCCATACGGCATGGCTAGGATTCATCCTGGGGGGTCAAACCTAGTTGTTTCGCCTGCTCATAAGAAAGCATATCCGGGTTGGAAGGCGCTTTTTGCTTATCGGCGGCTTCATCCCAGTAATCGTTCACCTCGGATGGTTTGAGTTTCCTTTGTTCATCCGCGAACAACGGCTCCATTTCTTTCATGGTCTGTTCGACCCCAGGCAAAGGAGTTGTGGGGGGTTCCTCCACAGCCGAATTACCCCGATTGGGTTCGAGGAGTCCCCGTTCGATATTTATGCGCGCTTCCGATAATATATCGATGGAATTCAAAACACGATCCATCCCGGCAATACCCTCTCCGATGACGAGCATGGCATGGGTCAACCCAAGCGGGGCAAAAAGCAGGTCATACTTTCCGTCGTTAAAAATAGACCAGTTCGAAACGTTTTTTTGGCCGAGGAGCTGGGAAACCTTTTGACTGGCACTGTATATCGAAAGGAGGGAAGAGACAAGAGGGATCTCATTCTCTTTATCCGGAAGGTCCCCGGCGCGCGCCAGAATTCGGCCACTATTGTTAAGCAGCAGGACGGCGATGGCAGACAGGTCCTGGCGCAACCCTGCCAGCAGGTCTGGTACGCTACGCCGGGTTTCAGTATTGTCTGCATTAATTGGTTCGGGGGGCATTAGCGTCTCGACCAACCCCAGGTGACGCTCAACCGAGTCCAGGAAATCAGCCATGGGGACCGGCTTGATGAAGAAGGCATCCGCCCCGGCCTCGGCAACTTCCTTGCGAATCCTGGGATCGGTCTGCCCGGTGACCAGGATGATCTTGGCATGCGGGTGGTTGACATGCACCTTGCGCATTAACTCGATGCCGGTCATCCCCGGGAGACGATAATCTGAAATCAGCAGGTCTACGCGGTTGTTCGTGCTGTGGAGTATGGCTTCCTCGCCGGATGGAATTTCAATGACATCCAGTTCGGCCTCAAGAGTTTCCAATGCCGAACGAAGCAAGCGACTGACCTCACGTTGATCTTCCACAATCAAAATGCTATGTGAGGACATAGGACTCCCAATAGAATTATTTAACCAACCAGCAAGCCGCCCAGTGATCCTTTTTCGATTCTTTGAAGGCTGGTTCCTCGACGGAACAAATGTCGATCGCCACCGGGCAACGCGGGTGAAAACGGCAGCCTTTGGGTGGATGGAGCGGGCTGGGCACGTCGCCTTTCAAAATGATGCGCTCCCTTTTGATGGTGGGGTCGGGAACCGGGATGGCAGAGAACAAGGCTTTCGTGTATGGGTGCAGGACCTCGCGATAGAGATCCTCGCGGCTGGCCAGTTCAACCATTTTGCCCAGGTACATGACCGCCACGCGGTCCGAGATGTGTTCCACCACGCTCAAGTTGTGGGCAATGAACAGGTAGGTCAGCCCGAATTCCCGTTGGAGGTCTTTCAGGATATTCAGAACCTGGGATTGGATGGACACATCCAGGGCCGAGACCGGCTCGTCGCAGATGATGAACTTGGGACGCAGGGCCAGGGCGCGTGCGATTCCGATCCGCTGGCGCTGCCCACCGGAGAACTCATGCGGGTAACGGCGGGCATGGTAGTCTTCCAGGCCGACCTTCTTGAGCGTCTCCAGCATGGTTTCGACCCGATCGCGGTGAGTACCAATTCCATGCACATTCAAACCTTCCATCACCGATTCCCCGATGGGCATGCGCGGGTCGAGCGAGGCATAGGGGTCCTGGAAAATGATCTGCATGTTCCGGCGCATGGATTTCAAGGCCTTCCCCTTCAAGCGGATGACATCCGTCCCATCAAAAAACACTGAACCGGAAGTCGGTTCGATCAAGCGCAGCATGGAGCGTCCCACGGTGGTTTTCCCGCAGCCGGATTCACCCACCAACCCCAGGGTCTCCCCTTCACGGATCGTGAAACTTACCCCGTCCACTGCCTGCACCTGGGCGACCACGCGCTGCAACAGACCCGAGCGAACAGGGAAATATTTAACAAGGTCTTTCACCACCACCAGATCTTTTCCGATCATCGGTTTGTTCGTCGCTGGCATTGCCATTTATCGATACTCCAATTTGATGTTTTCCTGCTTCTGACAACCATGTTCGAATATATTGCTTTGTTGAACCAGCGCAATTCTTAGAAGCCCACGCATGATCATGAATATTCAGCTACCCGACCCCAGGGGCGCATGATGACCCTCCCGATCCTGGTAGAGCCAACAACGGACGAGGTGGTCCGGGGAAGTCGGGATCAAGTCAGGTTCGACCTCGGTGCATATTTGCAACTGGTATTCCAGGCGGGCTTTGCAGCGCGGGGCAAAACGGCAACCCGCAGGAAGATTAACCAGGTTGGGAACCGTGCCAGGGATAACTTCCAGGTGCTCCTTGATCTTACCCAGGACGGGAATGGAACCCATCAGCCCCTGAGTATAGGGATGGCGCGGGTTGGCGAACAGGGTCTTGACATCCGCCTGCTCCACGATCCGCCCGGCATACATCACGGCAACGCGCTCCGCCATTTCTGCCACCACACCCAGGTCGTGGGTGATGAGAACGACCGAGGCGCCCACTTTGTTGCGAAGATCGCGCATCAAATCCAATATCTGGGCTTGGATGGTCACATCCAGGGCGGTGGTGGGTTCATCTGCGATCAGAAGCTCCGGTACGCAGGCGAGTGCCATGGCAATCATCACGCGTTGAGCCATGCCACCGGAAAGCTCGTGGGGAAATGCATCCGCCCGCTTTTCGGGTTCCGGAATACCCACCATGGTCAACAATTCAATGGCACGTTTATGTCCCGTGTCCTTGTCACAATCCTGGTGAATACTGAGCACCTCGGAAATTTGATCGCCAACTTTGAATACCGGGTTGAGGGCTGTCTGCGGCTGCTGAAAGATCATGGAGATGCGGTTGCCGCGCACATGGGTCATTTCGGATTCGGTCAATTTCAGCAGGTTCTGCCCGTCGAAGACGATATCCCCCTCGATGATCTTCCCGGGCTGGCTGATGAGCCGCATGACGGAGAGCAGGCTGACGCTTTTTCCGCAGCCGGATTCGCCCACCAGACCAAGCACTTCCCCAGGGTAGACAACGAAATCCACCCCATCCACGGCCTTAACGATCCCATCTTCTGTATAAAAATACGTCTTAAGATCTTTTACTTCCAAAAGCGGTTTCTTCATGGTCTTTGGTAGCACAGGGCTGCTCCGCAAAAAGATTTCAATACATTATAGCAAAGATTCAAGCTTCCCAATTTATAGAAAAAGAATGCCCGACCCAGGATCGAGCATTCTGACTGTCGGACTAAAGCAACCTGGTTAATTTTTCTTCATGCGACCATAACGTGAGGCCCCAATGATGCCAAGGATCAACCCTACCGTCGAAGCGCCATAGCTAAAAAAGTTCAAAAAGAACGTCGATGGGACAACATGGAGCAACATCAAGAAAGGTAAAACCACCCCCATTATCGCCAGAGTCAAGCCGATCAGAATAAGTGTCAGAGGGTTGCGGGACATGTCCTATTGGTAAAGCCAGCATGCCACAAGATGCCCCGGTTCCGGTTCAAATTCGGGTGGAAATTTCACTTCACAAAGTCCCTTGATAATCCTAGAACAGCGCGGGTGGAAACGGCAACCTGTGGGCGGGTTAACCAAGCTGGGAGGTTCGCCCGGCGGCAGTTCCTTGAAGGTCTCAGCATTTTTAGCATCCGGCTCCGAAGTACCCGTGAGCAAGGCGCGAGTGTAAGGATGGAGCGGGTTATCAATAACCTGACGCACCCTGGCTTTCTCAACCAGGTTACCAGCATACATTACAAAAATGCGCTCGGAGAAGTAACTCACCGTGCTCAGATCGTGGGTGATGTAAATAACCGATAGGTTGTGCACTTTCTGTAAATTACTCAAGAGCTTTAGTATTTCCACGCGCACCGAGGCATCCAGCATCGACACGGGTTCATCCGCCACAAGGAATTTCGGGTCCATGATCATAGCGCGGGCGATGACCACCCGCTGCTGTTGACCTCCGCTCAGCATGTGAGGAAATTTATTCAAGAAATCATCCACGGGAGTGAGCTTCACCTCATTCATGGCTTTATGAATGCGCTGTATTCGATCTTCCTTGGATTTGATCCCGCCGATGATCAGCGGTTCCTCCAGGATTTTTTGGACTGACATGAAAGGAGCCAGTGCACCGTAGGGATCCTGCTGCACAAAACCAACACTCGAGTGATACCAATGCATACCCTTGTTATCAAATTCTGAAATATCCTTATCGTCGAAGACGATTTTCCCCTTGGTGGGTTTATAAAGGGCGAGGATGGTCTTCATCAGGCTTGATTTTCCACAACCGCTCTCCCCCACAACGGCAATCGTCTCGCTTTCATGAATTTCAAATGAAACGCCATCCACAGCCTTCACATATCCGGCATGACCAAATCCAAACCGTTTGAGTTCGAACCAGACGTGAAGATCATCAATGGACAGGATGATTTTCCTGGAGTCTTTTTTCTTCTCTGAAACATCAACCTGGGAAACAGATACCATAAACTTGCTCCTGACGCATCAATATAACCAGCACTTGACCTTGCGACCATCCACTTCAACCATGGGGGGGTCTTCCGTACACTTTCCAAACCGGGAAGGACAGCGGTCGGCAAACCGGCAGCCTTTCGGCAGGTTGATCAGGCTGGGCGGTTGACCGGTAATGAAATCAGGCTGTGTATCGCCATGCAACCTTGGCACGCTGGCCATGAGCTTCTGCGAATAGGGATGCAGAGGCTTTGCAAAAAAGTGATATGCATCACTAATTTCGACGATCTGCCCCGCATACATGACCGCCACGTCGTCCGCCAGTTCACTGGACGTGGCAATATCATGGGTGATCAGGATAAAACTGATGCCCAACTCTTTCTTTAGACGCTTCAATACGTTAAAGATATTCGCCTGGGTCAGGACATCCAGGGCGGAGGTGGGTTCATCCAGGATGATTAATATGGGGGAGGTAACCAGGGCCATGGCAATTGCCACGCGCTGGCGCATACCGCCGCTCAACTCAAATGGATATCGGCCGATAAAATCTTCCGGAACCCCCACATGCCGGAACATTTTCTTCACCAGCACGATGGCTTCTGTTTTGTCTACATTAAGGTGAATAATGGCCGGTTCCGCCACCTGATCTCCGACCCGGATGACGGGATTCAAGGCATTCATGGCGGCCTGGGGGACCATGGAAATGGAAGCCCAGCGAATATTCTGCCTGAATTCCTCCTCATTAAGGGGCATGATATCGCGCCCCTCCAGGTAGACGTGACCTGAATAGGTTCCAGCATTGCGGGGCAGAAGGCGCAGAATGGCTTTGGCGAGGGAACTCTTTCCGCAACCGGACTCTCCCAGGATCACGACGGCGCGGTTGTGGTCCAAAACAAAATCCACACCGTCCACAGCCTGCACCGGACCCATGCGGGAGTTAAAGTGCATGACCAGGTTTTCTATGCGTAAAAGCTTTTTATTATCTTCCATCTGTTTAAATATCCCTCAATCTGGGATTTAAGATACGATCCAGTGCAAAACCAAGCAAAGCAAAGCCAAACCCGGTGATCATCAATAAAATGGTGGGTTCCACCACCCAGTAATAGCGCCCTTGATAAAGAGCCCCGTCCCCCAAGGCGTCATTGATCACTTTACCCCAGGTAGGCAGGATCGGGTCGCCGAGGCCAAGAACCGCCAGGGAAGCTTCAAGAAATACGAAGGATGGGACGGAAGAGACCAGAGCCGGGATCAGCAAAGGGATCATGCGAGGAATCAAGTAGGAAAATATAATGCGCGAACTCGAGGCGCCATATGCCCGGGCTGCCTCGATATAGCTTGACTCCTTGGATTGCACGAAAATGGAACGGTAAGTCATGATCGATCCCGAGAAAATGCTCAACAGGATCGCAATGCCCAGCATCAGCCAGATGCTGCGCGAGTAGAACGTGCCTACCATGATCAAAATGGCCAAAAATGGCAGCACCATGTTGATTGCAGTGATGCGCTGGATCAATTCATCCACCCAGCCCCCATACCAGGTGCCAATGGCCGCGATGACCATGGTCAGCAAGGAAGTACCCAGGGCGGCCAGCAAACCGAATGCCAGCGCAATCGGCGTGCCATACAATAATGGGAGAAGGAGATCGCGCCGATATTTATCAGTGCCAGCCAGCCCAAAAAGTTTGCCCTGAAACACGAATTGAGCCGCGATCTGTGAACCCGCCTCGAAGGTGGTCCCGCTGATCACCAGTTGATACGCCCCTTTCAACGGGGTGGGTGTTTCCGCCTTGGGGTCCGCAAAAAGCGCCTGCATGACATTTTCGGTATTCAGCCTTGTCTGTAGTTTCTTATCCTGGGAAAAACGGAAGGTCGCTTTGTATTCCACTGCCATGTCGGCGATCCTGATCTTCCTGCCATCCGGGGTAAGCCAGGAAATCGAAACAAACGGAAATTTCTTTATGATGGTTGGTGTGAAGTACAGGATCATCTCATCCGGGAAGCCATCATAGGTGTAATCGAAGGAGTAAGTTATATCCACGGTGGAGATATCCGCACTGTTGGCAGTAACGGTCTTGGTCATACTCCCATCTTCACTGTCCACCGTAAATGACAGCGGCTGTTTCTTGGTGGAAAAGAAGTTAAGCCAGGCTGGAGCGGCATACTTCGGGTTTTTATACCAGACTTCCTCTCCTCCCCGCCACAAACGGACAGCCTCCTTATAAGGGATCGTGACCAGGGCGTAGGCGGCAACCCCCAACAAGAAGATGATAATTGCCAACCCCATAACTGCTGAAGGGAAGTGCCAGAGAGCTCGGAACCATTCCTTTATCTTTTTCATCGTGAACTTCCTGAACCAACTTTAACGCGGGGATCCACCAGGGCATACACAAAGTCAAGCAGGAAAATGGTCAGTGCCAGCATATAGGCGTAAATGATCGTAGATCCAACGATCACCGGGGTGTCATAGAATCCGATGGCCCGAAAGAGCGTAATCCCCAACCCGGGCCAAAGGAAAACCGTCTCGGTGATCGTAAACCCGGTCCAAAGGGTGATCACCAGCAGAGCAAAATTCGTGATGATGGTTGGCAGGGTGGGGCGGAGAATATAGCGGCGCTCGACATCCCGCGGCGGCAGCCCCTTCGCCTTGGCCATTTCCACGTAGTCCTCGCTGGAATATATGAGGAAGAATGTTCTCCAGTTATAAATGCTCAGGAAGATCGAACTGATGATTACAGAAATGCCAGGTAATATGAGATGTTTTAATATATTCAGACCATAGGCAAGCTTGTTGACCGGCGGAGGCGAATCCACCAGGCCTCCAAACGGGAGGACTCTCAAAACTGCTGCAAAGATCAGGATAAAGAAAATGCCGTAAAACCAGGGGGGAGCCGCGGAAGTTGGCGACAGGGCGATGGTCAGCTTATCAAACCAACTGCCATATCTTCTTGACAATGAAAGGGCAATAAAAACGCTGGCAAAAAATAATATCAATTCGGACGTGCCCGTCAGGAGCAGAGTGGCAGGCAGGCGTTCGAGAAGGATCAGGCGCACCTGCTTGGACCCATGGTCACTGGTCATGTTGATGGCACGTCCCAGATTCAAGGTGAGGGCATTGGTGAGGTACCTGAAGGAACGCACCGCAAAGGGCTGGTTCAGCCCCAAACGCTCGACCTCATTGGCGATCTTTTCCTTGATGAGCTTCTCGCGCACGCTGGATGCCATGTTGCGGTAGGCCGGGTTCGAGGCAATGGACTGGGTGATATTATCTGTGACTTCGTTGCGCATGATCGTGTCCACATATCCACCCATGTTGGCGATCATAATTGTCAGATAAACGCCGACAACGACGGTAATGGCCAGAGTGACCAGCCTGAGGGCCGTGTACCTTAGCAGGCGCATGAAGGTACTGTTCGTAAATTTTTGCTTGACAAGGGGGGTTTCGGGTGCTGGCGTGGTTAAGGTTTCAGTTGCCATATCATCCTTACACGTTTATAAATTAAGAGGGGGGCAAGGGCAAGCCCTTGCCCCCCCCAATCTACAAGCAGAATTTGTACTACCTATGGCACAACCGTGTAGTCGAGAGAAGTGAAGGCCGGGATAGCTACGGGGATAAGCACCGCGGCTGCCTCGATCCTGCCGGTACCAGCCACAAGCTTGGCGGTTACACTGGCAGGCACCAGGAGGGTGTATTTACCATCCGATCCCGCGACGGCTGCTCCTGCGCCCACATAGACGGTCACTCCCTGAGCATCGTAGATCAGGAACTTGACCTCTTTGACATCGGCGCTGGCGTAGGCAGAACCGTCAGCCTTTTTGGTCAAGGTCAGATTAAAGGTTGCGTCCTTGTTGATATTGACCTGGGCCGGGCCATCTAACGCAGCCACCGCAAGGGGTGCCTGGCCAAACCTGGACCAGCGATCAGCCGTATCGATAAAGGCGAGATTGTTCTTCACTACTGCAGACCCAGCGTTGAGATCCACAGAGGACAGGTAATAAGGACCGGTCCCATCCCAGAAGTGACCGCGGGCGGTGTACCAAGCCTTGAGGGCTGTATAGCGGGCCACGGCTTCATCCGGGGTCAGGTAGGCGCTCATGGTGGGCGCATAGGGAATGGTCTTGGCAGCAATTGCCGCATCAAGATCCTTGGCCAGGATGTCCAGGCTCGGGCCGGCGATGAAACTCATCCACTCAACGCTATTCCGGTCGGCTTCGCCAGTCCCCCAGGCCAGTTCCTTGGCCGCAACAGCGATGTTGCCAACGGCGATGGATTCCCAGGGGGCTTCGCCATACAGATAGGTGGGCCACCAGGAACCAACCGTGGCATCGGTTTCCGCATCGGCGTAAAGGTTGTCCGAGTAGGTCTCGATCACCAGCGGGCTGGTCGAAACAATCTTGACACCCTTGAAGGTGGTCAGGAAGGCTTCCAGGTTGCCGGAAACGTCTGAATCATAAATGGCGCTTCCCTCCTTGCCCTGGTCAAAAGTCAAGATCATGTTCATGATAAAGTCGGCTACGGAAAGATTGGAGCCATCATGCCATTTCACCGTATCGAACAGGTCGGGCGGGAAATAGAGCACGATCTTTAACTTGGAAGTGGTGCCGCCGGGGAACTTTATAGAAGCGGGGATGAATTTCTGAGAGGTGGCATCCCAGTCGGACCAGGCATCCGGGGGCACGGTGATCGTATCAGCGAAGCTCAGCGAGACCCAGGGGAGTTGCGAGCTAACCGGGAGGCCAGTCAGTACCTGCACGTCGGCCTTCAAGGCGCGCAATGGCCAGGCAAGACCAGTGTACGGGTCGGGCATGAAAGCACCGCCCTGGACTGCATTCTGGACATATGCACTGGTGACCCAGTTGCTGCCGTTGAGAGGATTCCATGGGTCGGTGAACATGGTGGCAGTGGAACCGACCTTAACCTGGCCGCCCACCTGGTCTGCAAAGCGCATGGTATAGGGAGACATCTTGGTGGTTTCGACACCTGCACCTACATCTGCACTAACCTGGAGCTTGCAATTGAACGGGGCATAGGTTTGCAGGTCAACCGTCCAAACCTGGAGCGAATCCAGCATGGATAGTTTGAGAGCCTGGGCTATCAAGTCATGGCGCTGCGCCATGGTGGTGAAATTGCCATTCGCCAGGTCATCGCCAAGCTTTTGGAAGTCCGCATCCGGTGTGTTCGAGACAGAGTATGGATAACCTGCGATGCTTGAAGGCAGGTACATTTCCTGGAAAATACTCTTCTCGTCGCGATTCAATCCATTGGAACCCCAACCAGACGTGTAAATGTTCCACAGGCCAGCCTTGGGGTCGGAGCCAATCCAGATAGGCGAGAGCTCTGAGGATTTCTTTTCCACCCTGGTAACGGTGAAGCCTAGGGTTTCCAGTTGCTGGGCAAAGTATTCGCCCTGTGGAAGACGAGTGCCGTCACCGTCATTGCGGATCAGGAAGATCAGGGTGACAGGGGCGCCATTGAACTGCCATTTGCCATCCGCACCCTTGGTTGCACCCAGGATGGCCATTTCGGCATCAACCTGTGCCTGGGCTTTCGTCATATCAAAAGCATAATAGGCTTCCAGCCCGCGGGCGACGTCGATCACGCCCGTGTAATCCACCAGTTGGGTGGTCAACGCGAAGAACTTCGGCAGAGCGCCGCCGGCATAGATTTCCTGGTTGAGGTAATTGCGGTCGATCGCCCAGTTCATCGCCTCGCGGATCTTGTGATCCGAGAAGGGGTTCAACACGGTGGTGTCCTCGAAGACAGCCGGGTTGAACATCATATCGTAGTATGTTCCATACGACTGTGTGTAGCACAAGTTGGCTGTTTTGATCTCGGCCAGCTTGTCGGCTGCCAGGCCGTAGCTGAACAGGTCAATCGCCCCCGCGCTGATCTGCGTAATGGCCGAAGCTGCCTCGACGATCGAATAATCGATCTCGTCCAGCCAGCCGCCGTTACGGGCAGGTACGGCAGTAGGAGCAGTAGTGGGGACGGCGGTCGATGGGACGGCCGTGGCAGGAGTAGTGGTTGCGGGAGCGCAGGAGGCCAGCATCATGCTGAAAACCACCAACAAACCAACAACCAATGTAATGCGATTTCGTGACATTGTCTTTCTCCTCAAATATATTAATTAGTTGAACAGGTTAGGGTGAGATAGAGAACCAAGTCAGACTACTCGAGGTTATTCCCGAGAATCACCTCCTTCGCTGAAAAGATTTTAGTCCTGGTTGTATATTGTAAATTGCCAGAATAGTTAATGAAAGATTAACACAAGAAACTCAAAAAGTCAAGTGCCCCTGTTACAGGCATGCAATAATAACCGTAATTATCAAGGTTGACAACCCGCGCCGCTGTCAAATGCCTCGATATTCCACAAGTTGCTGGCAGCCGTCGGGTCAAGCGAGAAATGACACAGGTCCGAACGCGATGCAGCAGTCTTCACCCGCCAGTAGAGCGGGATGACCGGCAAATCCGTTGCAAAGATGGACTGGGCCTGGGCATAGTCGGCTGCATGGAACGGATCATCCGGAAGGGTTTGTTGAGAAGAAAGACAGGCTGTGTCAAATGCAGGATTCACGTACCCGCTAACGTTCGTCCCCACCCAGCTATTGGCGGAATCAGGAACCTGGGGACCTGTGTACCAGTCACAAGGGGGTTCAATCCCGGTGCTGCCCATGGCAAACTCGACCAGGTCAAACTTCCGTCCAAACAAGATCCCGGCCGGTCCGGGGGCATAGAGAGTATTTGCATCTAGATATTGGACGTTGACCTTGATCCCGCATTGCGCCAGGGAACCTGCCAGGATGGTGCTCACCTGCTGGCGTTGCACGGCGTTGGTGGTCGCATAATTCACCTCAAAGGGTGTCCCGGAAGGAAAGCCCGGCACCCCCCAGGCCTGGCGCGGGGTGGAGGGATCGTTATCTATATCCTTCCAACCAGCCAGTTCAAGCAATTTACCGGCATCAGCTATATTAAATGAATAGGTGGGCACATCCGGGTTATAAAGGAGATGATCCTCTGGCAGGTAAGTATTTGGGACGCTGCTCAAGCCTGAAAGGACCGAGTCCACCACCTGCTGGCGGTCGAGGCAATACGCCAGGGCCTGGCGCACGCGCACATCACCGAAATAATCAAGCCGGTCTATGCCGGTATTAATGCCGTTATCGTAGGATGCCGGGCGAATGCCGAGCGCCAGTTCTTCCATCACAGGCAGCCTGGAAAACAATGCCTGTAACTGGTTCTGGCCTGCCATCGAGCGCAACAAATCAGCCTGCCCATCCAGGGGGATGCTGGGATCGAGGATGTCGCAGGTGCCGTCCAACAGGTCGCTGATGGCGACGCCTGGATCAGCGACGAAGCGAAAGGTTAAAATGTCAAACCTGGGAAAGCCCTCGCCAGCCCGGAAGTAATGCGGGTTCCTGGTCAGGGTGATGTGATCGCCGGCAACCCATTCCTGAATTGTGTAAGCCCCCCAGCCAAGAGGGGTGCGGGTGGAAAGGTCGTTTTCGGTCAGTTGATCAGCCGCGATCTGGTTCCAGGCATGCTCCGGCAGCGGGGACCAGAAATTGAGAAAATAAGTGGGGTCGATGAAACCGGGTTTCCCCCACCACTGTACGGTGGTCTCGTCCACAGCCTCATACGAATGGGTGCGGTCCACCAGGAACTTGGAACCCGAGCTGGACGGGTCAGACGCCACCTGGTAAGCGTAAACCGAATCTTCAGCAGTGAGAGGATTGCCATCCGACCAGGTGAGCCCGGGAAGCATACTAAAGGTCACCTGCATCTGGTCCATCTGAACTTCGGATTTACCATCGTAAACAATGGCGCAGGCATCTTCGCGGCAACCTGCCGGGTGGACTTTCACCCCAACAGCCAGCGTGACCGGGGTACCGCTGGCGTCAACCACCTCGTCACCAATATAGAAAGGGTTCGTAAAGAGCTGGGCATCCCCGTTCTTAATGCTCGGGATGCGCTGCAGGATCACTGCCTGGTATTCATAAGAATTCGTGTCAATCGGTCCATCATAGATCGCGGCCAACACGCTGCGCGCAGCCATGGAAGGATTGTCCACCGGGTACAAGCTGACGGGTTCCTGCCCCAGGCAGATGGTAAACTTTCGCGGCGGTACGGGGGTTGCGGAGGGAGTGGGTTGTGGAGTTGGGGTAGCGCTGGGGACAGGCGTGGCTTTCTGACCGCAAGCGACCAGGAATACCAAACCCAGGATTGTGCCGCAAATTATGAGTATCCATCGGCGAAACGACATTGCGACCCTCCCAGTCCCGTGCCCAAATGAACGGGTCGAATAATTAATGACGGGACTGTTGGAAAGATTATACAACAGAGTAGCCGCTCGTAAAGGAAGGGGGATTCCCGTCATCGTTGACAGCCCCCCTCCCCAGACGGTACAATGAAGTCACGAGCCAACTCTAATAGAAAAGGAGTCTATTATGATAAAAGAGTTTAAAGCCTTTATCATGCGCGGCAACGTGATGGACCTTGCCGTCGCAGTAATTATCGGGGGTGCTTTTGGCAAGATTGTAGCGAGCCTGGTGAGTGACATTATTATGCCATTGATCGGCCTGATCATCGGTGGGATCGATTTCAGCGGTCTTGCCTTCACCATTGGAAGTGCCAAGGTCACCTACGGAAATTTTATCAATAATCTCCTTGATTTCATCATTATTGCCCTGGTAATTTTCCTCATGGTCAAAGCCATCAGCAGCCTGCAGAAAAAGCCCGCTCCTGCTGTTGAGGCAGCGCCGACCACCAAGGAATGCCCGCACTGTTATACTGCCATTCCGATCAAGGCAACGCGTTGCCCGCACTGCACATCGGACCTGTAATACCAAATTATTCTATTCGTTACCCGTGATTCGGTACCCGGATTCTAGGTTCATTAATCACGGGTAACGAAGATTGAAAAAACTCTTAATGGATTTCCTCGACAAACTCAACCCCCAGCAGCGCCAGGCTGTGACGGCTGGCGCAGGTCCCATTTTGGTGCTGGCTGGACCCGGGTCCGGGAAGACGCGTGTCCTCACCCAGCGTGTGGCTTATTTGATCGCCCACGAGGGTGTACGCCCATACCAGATGCTGGCGGTTACTTTCACCAACAAGGCTGCCCGGGAAATGAGCAACCGGGTCCGGGATATCCTGGGTGAAATGCCCTCCGAGGGAATATGGTTGGGGACATTCCACTCCATTTGCGCCAGGCTCCTGCGCCGTGAATCAGAACACCTGCCGTTCGATGAGCGCTTTGTCATATATGATGAAGATGACCAGCAGCGCGTGGTTAAAGGTGCCATCCGGGACCTGAACCTCGACGATAAGACCTACCGTCCACCAGCGGTGCATGCCGCGATCTCGCGCGCGAAAAACGAGTTGATCTTCCCTGAAGATTACCCAACGCAAACCTACCGCGACGAAGTGGTCAAGCGTGTTTACGTGCGGTACCAGGAAATGCTGAAACAGAATAACGCGGTCGATTTCGATGATCTCTTATTGTGGACAGCGCACCTGCTCTCCGAATATCCCGCAGTACGCGAGAAATATGCACGGCGTTTTCTGCATGTATTGGTGGATGAATTCCAGGACACCAATTTTGCACAATACGTCCTGTTGAAGCACCTGGCTGCAGCACATAATAATATATTTGTAGTGGGCGACCCTGATCAATCGGTGTACCGCTGGCGTGGGGCAGACTATCGCAACGTCCAGCGTTTTGAACAGGATTTTCCGGATGCCAAAGTGATCCTGCTCGAACAGAATTACCGTTCGAAGCAGTCCATCCTCGACGCTGCCATGGCCGTAATCGACCGCAATCCACACCGCCGGCACAAGAGTCTCTTCACGGAGCGTGGTACTGGAGAGAAACTCTTATATTATGAAGCAATCGATGATTACAGTGAAGCCGCATTCGTGGTGGATACCATTGCCAGCCTCGTGTCGAGCCAGGCTTGTGAGCCAGGCGACTGCGCAGTGATGTATCGCACCAACGCCCAGTCCCGCCTGCTGGAAGAGGCCTTCCTGCAAGCACGACTGCCTTACCGGCTGGTGGGTGCGCAGCGATTCTACGGGCGGCGTGAAGTAAAGGATATCATCGCCTATTTACGGCTGGTCCACAACCCCGCCGACGAAATTTCGCTCGACAGGGTCATCAACCTGCCGCCGCGCGGTATAGGCGACAAAACCCTCCTGGCATTGCACACTACTGCCAACGGGGCAGGCACTTCCCATGCGGCAGTGCTGATGGACCTGGGACACGGGGATGCCTCCCCGTTTTGGCCGCAGTTCTCCGGTCGCGCCGCGCTGCCCCTGGCTGACTTTGGGGGACTCCTGTCGGACTGGCGCGCAGAAGCACGCACGGCAACCGTTACCGAGTTGTTCGACCGCATCGTTAAAGATATCAATTACCAGGCATACATTGACGATGGGACGGACGAAGGTGCCGAACGCTGGGAGAACGTCCAGGAGTTGCGCCGATTAACGACCGAATACCAGGAGCGTACCCTGACCGACTTCCTTGAAACCGTAGCGCTTATTTCTGACCAGGATACCTTGACCGAAGGAAAGAACGCCCCCACCCTTCTAACCCTGCACGCCGCCAAGGGGCTGGAGTTTGGAGCGGTCTTCATCATCGGGTTGGATGACGGCATCCTGCCGCACAGCCGGTCTTTCGACGAGCCGGAAGCGATGGAGGAGGAACGCCGCCTGTTCTACGTGGGGATCACGCGTGCCAAAGACCGACTCTACCTGCTGCGTGCCTTGAGGCGCGGCGGTCGGGGTTACGCGGAAGAGACCATCCCCTCACGCTACCTGGAGGACATTCCGCCCGAACTGCTCGCTGGGAAAGCGCGCGGCGGGCGATCCTCAACCAACCAGACTCCAACCTGGCTTCGTCCGGATGCAGTACCTGTCGTCGAGACTGAGGTTCGTTTTCGAGCCGGCATGAGAGTCCAACACCCCATCTGGGGCGAGGGAATCGTGCTCAATTCCCGCCTGCAGGACAACGACGAAACCGTGGACGTGGTTTTTGAATCTGTTGGGATCAAGCGACTGGCGGCGAGTCTTGCCAGGCTGACCATCTTGAAATAATACTTCTTCATCATAATGTCTCTCCCCTGTGCCTATGGCTTCAAATATGAGAAAATAAGAAGGAATATTCCCCGCGTTCAATGCCAATTATAAGAAATAATGAGGCAAGAGATAACTACTGATAAAGGAAAGGACTTCCATGTTGAAAAATCTCCCCATTACTTCCCAGGAAATCATCGCCTGGACCTGGTCAGCGATAGAACCGTATTGCAAAGAGTTGGAAAACCGACCGCTCAGCGCCTCGAGTGTGGATAATTGGGTGGCAGACTGGTCGAGCGTGGGCGAACGCATCCAGGAAATGCGCGCACGACTTTCGGTCGCCACATCCGTAAACACTGCCGACAAGGAAGCCGAGGCACGCATGAACGCTTTCCTCGACAGCATCTTCCCCAAAGTAATGGATGCCGAACAAAAACTTAAAGAGAAACTACTGGCAAGTAAATTGGAGCCAAAAGGATTCGAAATCCCCCTGCGGAACATGCGCGCCGAAGCCGACCTGTTCCGCGAGTCCAACCTGCCCCTACTGGCTGACCAGCAGAAACTGGCAATCGAGTATGACAAGATATACGGCGCACAAACCGTTAATTGGGATGGGGAGGAAATCACTCTCACCCGCCTAGCCCTGAACTTCCAGCAGCCCGACCGTGCCCGACGCGAAAAAGCCTGGCATCTCAAGGCTGATCGTCAAATATCGGACCGAAAAGCCATAAATACCCTGTGGCAAAAATTTATGGACGTGCGCGCCAAGATTGCCAAAAATGCTGACAAACCCAGTTATCGTGAATACATCTGGGTGGATTACCTGCGCTTTGATTATGATCATGAAGATTGCAAATCTTTCGCAGCTGCAATCGAAAAAGTGGTCGTCCCGGCAGCCACACGCATCTACCAGAAACGAAAGCAGAACCTCGGTCTGGACAAACTACGCCCATGGGACCTCGTGGACGGCTGGTTCTCACGCCCCACGTCCCCGGCAAACATCCCCCAACTTAAACCATTCGCCTCCATTGATGAACTAAAATCAAAGGTCTCTGCGATTTTCCACCACGTGGACCCCGTGCTGGGAGGCTATTTCGATCGCACGGTAGCCGATGGTCTCACTGACCTCGACAACCGCAAGAATAAGGCCCCCGGCGCATATTGCACTTCCTACACCTCCATCCGAAAACCATTTATTTTCGTTAATGCCGTGGGTACCCATGAAGACGTGATTACGACCCTGCACGAATCAGGCCATTCCTTTCATATATATGAGACTGCCAGCCTGCCATACGTTCACCAACTGGCTGTGCCGATGGAATTTGCCGAAGTGGCCTCGATGGGGATGGAATTGCTGGCTTCCCCATACCTGACAAAAGCCAATGGCGGCTTCTATACCGAGGCCGAGGCTGCGCGTGCCCGGGTGGAGCACCTGGAAGGTATGATCCTCTTCTGGCCATTCATGGCCGTTGTTGATTCATTCCAGCAGTGGGTCTACGAGAATCCAAAAGCAGGCGCGGATCCGGCAGCCTGCGACAAAAAATGGGGGGAATTATGGGATCGTTTCATCCCCGGGGTGGATTACTCCGGATTGGATGAAATCAAGATTACCGGATGGCACCGCAAATTACATATCCACCAGGTACCCTTTTATTATGTAGAATACGGACTTGCCCAATTGGGCGCGGTGCAAATTTTTGGAAATGCGCGCTCCGACCAGGCCGGCGCGGTGGCCGCCTACCGCAAGGCGCTTTCGCTGGGTGGGAAAGTGACATTGCCAGAACTTTTCAGCGCTGCCAGGGCAAAGTTTGCCTTTGATGTACCCACGGTTAGGAAAGCTGTGGATTTAATGGAGAATGTAGTGCAGGAACTGGAAAAGTAAAAATAAACGAACTGAAAATGCTGCCATGGACTTGAATTTTGTCTCGGCATCCTGCGCGTCGGATATCTCAACGTCCAGGGATCACACAAGAACCTGCTCTTTTGTTGGATTATTCGGACATTCTAGTCTAAAATAGAGCCATGACCCAGACCTTAAAAATCTTTATCCCCACTGCCGGATGGGCCACACGCATGCGTCCCCAAACCTGGTCCAAGCCGAAAGTGCTGGTCAGCGTGGCCGGCAGACCCGTACTCGACCATCTCCTGGATATGTTCCGCAGTGTACCGCCTCCATCCAGTAAAGGAATGACAGCCTACGTGGGGAAAAAAGTAAAGGGGGGGAAAAGTTCGGGTGGGTCAGGTGGGAACCCATCGGCAGCCGAATTCGTGATTATACTTGGCCCCGGCCTGGGTGAAACCCAAATTCCAGCATTCATGCAGGAAAGCCATCCTGAATTATTATCCCATTTCGTGCTCCAGCCGGAAATGCGCGGCCAATCGGACGCGTTATGGCTGGCACGCAATTTTCTAACCGGCCCTGCGCTGGTGTGCTTTTCGGATACTCTTTTAGAAACTGACTTCTCCTTCCTGGCAAATGAAAAAGCGGATGGCGCGGCCTGGGTAAAACCCGTACCGGACCCAAGACGATTCGGCGTGGCTGAGGTGGATGATTACGGCTGGGTGACACATCTCATCGAGAAGCCCGGCAACTTAAATAACAATCTGGCTGTTGTTGGGTGCTATTATTTCAGACAATCCGAAAAATTGCTGTCGGCAATCACAGAACAAATCCGGCGCGGAAAGCCTCGCAAGGGCGAGTACTTCCTCACGGATACCATCAACATCATGATCGAGAACGGCTTGAAAATGCGCACCCAGTCCGTGGAGGTGTGGCTGGATACCGGTACGATCGAAGCCACTCTGGAGACGAATCGGTATTTGCTCGAACATGGCAGCGCAACCAAAACAGGAAGTCAAATAAAAACCAGAACAAAGTTCATTCCGCCAGTGTATGTTCACGCGAGTGCCAATATCAGCAATTCCGTGATTGGCCCGTACGCCTCCATTGGAGCGGATTGTACGATTATAGGGGCGCAGGTCGAAGACTCCATTATTGAAACCGGGGCAGCGGTCGAGACGGTGGCACTACACGGCTCATTCATCGGCAGGCGGGCGCGGGTTTATGGGAGATCCGCAGAGGATTCTTCGCTGAAGTTGAACATCGGAGATGATAGTTTTGTTTCTTTGAAATAAGTAAAGTGGTTTTGCTTATATGGCTGAATTAGTCGAATGTTATTCCGGATCCACCTATGGCGAAAAGCCAACCGCATTAACCTGGCAAGGAAAGCGGTTCATCATCCTTGAGATTTTATCCCAGGGGCGCACTCCGCAGGCGAAATGGTTCCGGGTTCAGACTGAAGCTGGAGATCTTTTTGAGTTGTCTTATAACGAAGCGACCCGGGCATCTCCTTGCGAACAAGTGTGGCAAATCAGAAAATTCTAAGGAGGAAGGATGCTGGAAATTACAAGTGCGCGTTATCTCTCCAGGAGTGTGGCAGGGCTGAAGCCCTCGGGCATTCGCAAGTTTTTTGACATTGCCGCCACGATGAAGGATGTTATTTCGCTTGGCATTGGCGAACCGGATTTCACCACGCCGGACTCAATCCTGGAAGCAGGTATACGTTCCCTGCATGCCGGGCAAACTCATTACACTTCCAATTCGGGAAAACTCGAATTGCGTCAAGCTATTGCCGGGAATCTTAAACGTCTCTATGGGGTGAACTACGATCCGGTCGAAGAAATTATCGCTACGGTGGGTGTTTCAGAGGCACTGTACCTGGTAATGACCGCGCTGCTCGACCAGGGCGATGAAGTCATCATCCCGACCCCCTGCTTTGTCTCTTATCAGGCCGAAGTGATCCTGGCAGGCGGGGTTCCGGTGGAAATCCCCAGCCGGTTGGAGGACAATTTCCAACTGGACCCGGAGCGCGTACGTGCCGCGATCACACCCCGCACAAAGGTCATCTTTGTGGGCTACCCCAGCAACCCCACCGGTGCAGTCGCCACGCGCGAGGTCTTGCAAGAGGTGGCGGAAATCGCGATCGAACACGACCTGATCCTTGTCTCAGACGAGATCTACGACCGGTTGGTGTACCATTTCGACCACGTCTGCGTACCAGGATTGGGAGAGGAGATCAAGAAACGCACCGTCCTGTTGGGCGGACTTTCGAAAGCGTATGCCATGACCGGCTGGCGGATCGGCTATGCCTGCGGTCCGGCCGATATTATCAAGGGTATGGTGCGCATCCACCAATACACCATCATGTCGGCCCCGACCATTGCCCAGGATGCCGGACTCGAAGCCCTGACAAATGGGGAAAAGTACGTGCAGGAGATGGTGGCCGAATACGACCGGCGGCGCAAATTGATCGTGAGCGGATTGAATAAGCTTGGGTTGACCACTTTCGAGCCGCGCGGAGCATTCTACGCCTTTCCAAAGATTACCGCCTCCGGAATGGACGATGAGGCCTTCGCCGAAAAACTCCTGCTGGAAGAACACGTTGCTGTGGTGCCAGGGAATGCCTTTGGAAAGGGCGGCGAAGGATTCGTCCGCTGTTCATACGCGACAGCTTATGAGAAGATCGAGGAAGCCCTGAAGCGCCTGGAAAAGTTCATGAACCGATATGGGTGAACCCGTTATTCATAACCATTACCCAACCGGAGGGCTTCATGAAATCGCGGTTGTGATGAGATAAACCAGTGCATTGGCGGGCTTTGCCCGCCTTTTGTATTGGTGTAAAATAATGCAGGTATGGAGGCGGTTAATGATTTTTCAAGTTGGAATTGAAAATAATAACGAAGGACGTTCAATTGCCTACGCGTTAGAGCACCCCGGCTGTTTTTCTTACGGTATGAAAGCCCAGGCAGCCCTTACCAACCTGGAAGGGGCACTAAATAAATATGCGGGCTGGATTTTGCACCACGAGCCAAATACATGGCTGACTTTTACCGAAGCAGAGATTGAGCTGGTCGTAAATGGGACCTGGGATGTTTATTATGTCAATGACGATCTGGACATCGCCACCGAGTCAGACGGCTACAGCGTGGAATCATTTTTCCCTTATGATTGGAAACCCCTCACCACAATTGAAATTAAACACGGCCTGGACATGCTCGTTTGGAGCCGGGACGATTTACTCAGGACCGTGCACGGACTTAGCATGGAAAAACTGAACCAAACTTACACCGGAGAGCGCTGGAGCATCAATGGGGTGCTCTCTCACGTTGGCGGGGCAGAATGGTGGTACATGGACCGTCTCGGGCTGGCTTTCCCCCGCGCCAATGTCCCGGAGGAACCGTTTGCCCGGCTTGAGAAAGTCCGCAGCCATTTCAACAAGGTGCTATTCAAATTGGATGGGGTGAAACAGGTGGTCGGTGCGGATGGGGAGATATGGTCCCCGCGCAAAATGTTGCGCAGAGCGCTTTGGCACGAACGCGACCATGTGGACCACATCCGGAAATTGATCGCCATGACGGGCAAGTTTATCGAAAGTCGCTAATTCAAGGTAATTCGTTGGGCATCCTTGTTTGAGATGGGGTAATCATTGGATAAAAAAAATGAGTGGCGGCTTTGGAGCGCTGCTCATTTTTTTATTACCGAGGCATCAGGCCGGTTTGATATTGACCAACTGCTGGCGGATGCGATAGTTTCCGTTCTTCGCCAATACCCGCGCGGCAAACTTCTCCGGTACATCCACCAGGGTGAATTTATCCTGGATGTGGATTTTCCCGATGGTGTGCCCGGGAATATCAGCATGGAAGGCAATCGTGCCTACCACGTCGTTGGGACGAATGCCATGGATGCGACCCAGGCTGAGGTTTAAACGGACCATGCCCGGTTCGTGCGAGATCGTCTCGCCATCTACGTGGCTCCGATGGAAAGAGCGCTTCCCTCCCTGTTCGTAGCGGCGCTGACCAGCATCCTGTACTTCGCTGACTTCCCCAACCGGGCGCTGTTTTTCATCTGCGCGGGCAAGTTTGAGCGCCACGACGGCAATTTCCAGGGGGTCGTGCCCTTCTTCCACCAGTCTTGCCACCATTTCACGTTCGCGCTGGTAACGGCCGCGCCCCAGCCAGACTTTGACGTTTTCGAGCAATTCGTTCTCACGGTGGTTCCGGATGTCTTCTTCGGTTGGCAGGGCTGATCTGGTCAGGGGCTGGTGGATGAGGGATTCAATCTGGCGCAGCAGGCGTCTTTCGCGGGGTGTGACCATTGAAATGGCAATGCCGGTTTTACCGGCGCGACCGGTGCGCCCAATGCGGTGGATGTAAATTTCCGGATCATCAGGCAGGTCATAGTTGAAAACGTGGGAAATATCGTCAATATCCAGCCCGCGTGCAGCCACATCTGTTGCAACCAGGACCTTGATCTGATTCTGCCGGAACCGGTTGAGGGTTCGCTCACGGGCTTCCTGGCTGAGATCGCCATTAAGCGTTTCTGCAGGGAAGCCGCGCCGGGTTAGTTCGGTGGCAAGCTCCCCGGTCCCCAGGCGGGTGCGGGCAAAGATGAGTGCACTTGTAAGCGGTTCGATTTCGAACAGGCGGGTCAACGCGGCTAATTTATCCGCCTGGTTGACCATATAATAGCGTTGCTCGATGGCCGTTAACGTGACCTGTGCGCGCTGGATCATGATCGACTGGGGGGTGTGCATATAGCGATTGGCGAGGCGGCGGATGGGAGCAGGCAGGGTCGCGGAGAAAAGGGCAGTCTGCCGATCAGGGGGAGTTTCTGCCAGGATGGTTTCGATATCTTCAACGAAACCCATCGAAAGCATTTCATCGGCTTCGTCGAGCACCACGGTGCGCACCTGGCTGAGGTCAAGGACATTTCGGTCGAGCAGGTCTATCAAGCGACCGGGTGTACCCACCACCACGTCCACGCCGCGATTGAGACGGCTGATCTGCGGACCATAAGGCTGCCCGCCGTAAACTGCCAAGACCCGCACCTCCTGCATTTTGCCAAAATCGCTAATCGCACCGGCCACCTGCAAAGCAAGTTCACGGGTGGGGCATAACACCAGTGCGTGCACATAACGTTCGCCAGGTTCAAGGTTGTTCAAAATGGGGAGGGCAAAGGCGGCGGTCTTGCCGGTTCCGGTCTGAGCCTGACCGATCACGTCTGCTCCGGTCAGCATGACCGGGATAAGTGCTGACTGGATGGGTGTTGGCTCGGTGTAACCGAGCATCGCGACGGCCTGCATCAACTCAGGACGCAGGTTTAAATCGGTAAACTGGGTGGTCATCAATATCCTCTTTCATGTCATTGTGAGCTGCGTATGCCTGCCCTGCGCTTTAGGGGTTGCCAAATAGCAATCTGCATAATAATTAGTAGATTGCTTCGCTGTTTCACATCTCGCAATGACGCAAAGCAAGGGATGTTTCGATGACTCCACGGTATTCCCGATTCTTACAGGTCGAACTTATTGCCAATCCGAGGGGCTCTTGCAGGCACCTCAGCCCAATAAAACAGCCCGGCCAACTCGCCGGGCCATCATTCGAAGTCTCAAAACAATTTCCCTGGTGTTTACGCTCTCAAATCGAGCGGCACGAGAGTATACCACGATTATGCAATTATTGATGATTAAAGGGGACGATCATGAAGATGGAATCCTACCAGACAGGAGATTCTCGAAAAGAGTAAAATATAAGGTGGTCTTGATATTTCGATAAAGTGAAGATCATTATTAATAACCAGTAATATTCAAAGGAGTCAAATATGAAATCTCACCTGCTCGTCAGCCAGTTGCACTTTGCCCGCAGCGAGTTTGTACGGAGCCTCGAGGGTATTTCCGAGGAGGATGCTGTCCTCAGGGTAATGCCGATGAACTGTATCAGTTGGATGGTGGGCCACCTCGCCAACCAGGAGCACCGCTATTGGGTGATTTTGGCTCAGCAAAAGGAGGTGGCTCCGGGTCTTTATGAGTTGGTTGGTTACGGCAGACCTGCCAGCACACCCCCGCTGAAAGAAATGTGGGCATCGTGGCGCAAAGTGACTGCCGAGGCGGATAAGTACCTGGCAAGCCTGACACCGGAGATTATGCAAAAATTTCTCCTGCGGGAGGGGAAACCGGTGGACGAAAGCATCGGCACATTGCTAATGCGAAATATCTATCACTACTGGTACCACACCGGCGAAGCTTCCTCGGTCCGCCAGCTGCTGGGTCATACCAATCTACCAGAGTTCGTGGGTGATATGAACGATGCGCCATATAAGCCGGAAGATTAGGTATTTCAAAATTAATCATGACTAATATAATAATCGAAAATCATTCATGCAAGTTCAACCGATAGGGTGTCACCAACCATCCCTTACACCCAAGGAGAGAAAAAAATGAGTATTCCTGATTTACCTACCATCCCGGAAATAAGCGGGCAAACGAAAAGCGGGATTAAGTATCATATCCTTGGAACGGTCCAGCAAACGCTGGTAGTGGAGCTGCAGCCCAACCAGGTTGTTTTTTCGGACGCAGGCGGCATGTCGTGGATGACCACCACCGTGAACATGAGCACCAAGGCAAGTGGAGGTTTGGGCGGCTTGCTGAAGCGGGCCGTCTCGGGAGCTTCGGCATTTATTGTCGAATTCTATGCCAGCGGTGCCCCGGGACAGGCGGCCTTCAGCACGGACTTTCCCGGCAAGGTACTGCCCATAGAGCTGGAAGCAGGTCAATCAGTAATCATGCACAAGCATGCCTTCCTGTGCGCCGAGAGAAGCGTTACGCTGGACATATTCTTCACACGTAAATTGGGAGCCGGTTTCTTTGGTGGGGAAGGATTCATCCTGCAAAAACTCACCGGGCCAGGGATGACCTTTGCTGAACTGGACGGCGACGCGGTGGAATATATTTTAAAACCAGGTGAGCTCATGAAAGTCGAGCCGGGGCACGTGGCCATGTTTGAAGGCAGTGTATCTTTTGACATCCAAATTATCAAAGGCATTGTCAATGTGCTGGCTGGAGGAGAAGGGATCTTTCTTGCAACGCTGACCGGGCCAGGCCGAATCTGGCTGCACTCAATGACTGTCAGCAAAATTGCTCATCGCTTGATGGAATACATGCCGGCGAAATTGGGCTGAAAAGATATGGCGTGCCTCTTTCTTTTAATAACTTTAAGAGCTGCCCTTAAAGGGTAGCTCTTTTTTCATTTGCAATTGAGGTAATCCATATCATTTTATGGATCCCACAATTCTTTTATCAGCAGAACTTCAAGGTTTTGCCTGGTTATTAATTTACAATACCGTCCGCTCGAAAATATTTAAACAAGTACGTCTAATGCTGTTGCCTGGAAAAGACAAATATGCTAAAATATGACAAATATTATCTAATTGCGTCAAAAACTATTTAATTAGAGAGCTTGAGATGATAAGGGCAGATGTCCCTTTCAATTGGATATCTGTCCTTAATTTTTACCAGGGAAATGAACCAACTCCCGAAGGGAACAGGACAGTTTTGCTGACAGATCAATTGCATCCAGTCCAAGCAGGTCGACAAATCCTGCCACAGAAATATAAGATCCTGATATCGGTGGTCTTTGGGATTTTCATGGTAATCCTGGATACCACAGTCGTTAACGTCGCATTTCAGACGCTTCGTGACGAATTCGGAGCAACCTTGAATGATTCTCAGTGGATCATCAGCATTTATGTACTCGCATTGGGAATCAGTACGCCTCTATCAGCCTTTCTGGCAACCCGATATGGAATGAAGCGAATATACCTGGCCGGTCTATCGATATTTATTGTGGGATCATTTTTATCCGGCATCTCCCCAACCCTCGGTTTCATGATTGCATCGCGCGCCTTGCAGGGGTTTGGAGGCGGGATCGCATTGCCACTTGGTTCCGCCATATTATTCCGCAGTTTCCCGGCAAAGGAACAAGGCGTTGCCCTTGGATATTTTGGGATTGCTATCCTGGTTGCCCCGGCAGTGGGTCCCATCCTGGGGGGATATCTGGTTGATCAAAACCTATGGAGGTTTATTTTTTTCATCAACCCTCCGATTGGAATTATCGGCATCATTCTGGGTTCCATCTTTCTTCCCGACTTCCTGGGTGACCATTGGCCAACCATGGATTGGGTGGGGTTGATTGCTGAGATCATCGGTTTCGGCGCCGTGCTTTACGCTGCTTCGGTGGCAGCCAATTTCGGTTGGTCGGCACCGGGAGTAGTCACCTGGTTCATCATCGGTGCAATCGGCCTGATCGCCTTTGCCTTAATCGAGTTGTTCGTCGCCAAAGACCCGCTGCTCGATTTGCATCTGTTTAAAAAACCCACCTTCCTGAGTGCCAGCCTGCTCGGGTATGTCAGTGTGATCGCACTTTTCGGTGCTGAATTTTTGTTACCCATCTATCTGCAATTCTTACGAGGCAGGACCGCCTTCGATACCGGGTTGATACTGCTTCCCATGGCCATTACAGGTGGCATCGCAACCATCCTGGCCGGGCGGCTATATGACAGGCTGGGGCCTCGTCCTCTGCTTGCATTTGGGTTTGGGATATTAATTCTCAATACATGGCAGCTTTCCCAGATCAAGGGGAACACGCCAATCAGCTGGATAATGTTCCTGCTGGCCCTGCGCGGAGTGGCATTTGGTACCACCATCCAGACAACTTTTGTAACAGCCTTGTCAGCCGTCCCACTGCCGGCAATTGCCATTGGTTCATCACTGACCAATGCTTCCCGCCAGGTATTCCAGGCTATCGGAGTCGCCATCCTGGCGACCGTGCTTGCCAGCACCTTGTCGCCACAAATCTCCGCACTGCAGCAACAATTCCTGAACGCTCCTCCCCAGAAGGGTAGGGCTCCCCTGGCAATCTGCCAGCCTAGTGTTGGAGGATCGGTGGCCGCGAATATTACACCGGGGGATCTGCCAGCGTCCATCCCTGCTCAGGTGGCGCAGCTGTTGGGCGAGGCCTGCCAGGAAAACATTGCCGGGTTCGAGTTATCATATAGAATCACTTTTTTCGCAGCGATATTTTCCTTCCTGATTGGACTCTTCCTGCCGGGCTGGCCTTTCAAGTGGGCGGGGAGGCGCGCTGCAGATGGTCCGGCACCAACAGGACACTGAAGAGACAGATCATCTTTAGGCCGATCTAAAATAATTACTATCAGCGTTGAATATGGGTGACGTGCAATTTATGCTTTAATTTCATCAAAACCCGGTAAACCCGAAAATACCCTTTTAGAGCGACCTAAAGGTCGCTCTTTTTATTTTCCACGTTCCTGGCTCCCATTCTCTAATCCTTCATCTTGTGGTTAAATTCAACTGTATGGATTCTAAAACCCTGCACGTCCTTGAATACCCCAAGATCCTCGAGCGCCTGGCAGATTTTTGCGATTTCTCGGCGTCGGCAGACCTGGCACACGGCCTCCAGCCCACACCCGACTACGATCAGGCTGTTATCCGCCTGGCCGAGACAAGAGAGGCGCACATATTAATGGTCACCAGCGATATGACCATTGGCGGCGCACATGACATCCGCGAACAGGTGGACCTGGCCGCGCACGGCGGGGTGCTTGACCCAAAGGAAATGCTGGACGTGCAATCCACGCTGGTTTCGATGCGTGACCTGAGACATTTTTTTAGCAAGCACGCCAGGGATTATCCGTGTCTGGCCGATATTGCCCTTCGTTTACCTGCGCCTACCGGGTTGATCGAAGCCATCTCACGCTGCATTGCTGATAACGCTGAAGTGGCAGACAGTGCCTCTCAGATGTTGTACGATCTTCGGCGCCAGGTTCGCATTGCCCATGACAGGCTGATGTCCCGTTTGCAACGCTACCTGACCGACAGTTCCACTGCTTCCAAGCTGCAGGATGCCGTGATCACGCAGCGTGACGGGCGCTATGTGATCCCACTGCGGGCAGAATTCAAGGGCCAGGTAAAGGCCATCGTCCATGACCAGTCGTCCACCGGGGCGACCCTGTTTGTCGAGCCGCTGGCAGTGGTCGAACTCAATAATGCCTTTCGCGAAGCCCAGATCGCTGAACGTGACGAAGTCCGCCGGGTGCTGACGGTACTATCAGCACAGGTTGGAGAACTGGCGGGAGAGATCGAATCAGGCGTAACCGCATTGGCCGAACTTGACCTGGACTTTGCAAAGGCGAAGTATGCGGATGAAATTCACGGGTCTGATCCAATCCTGCTGTCGACATCGATCTTAAAACGTCGAAAGGTCCGTTCCGATAATGGCCACCCCATTGATGCTGCCGGGAGCAAGGAAGCGACAACCGGGATGCCTACAATCAAAGTGATCAATGCCAGGCATCCCCTGCTCGAACCGGACACGGTAGTACCCATCACAATTGATGCAGCCCCCGGAACGTTCGCACTTGTCATCACCGGTCCGAACACGGGCGGCAAAACAGTCACCCTCAAGACCGTCGGCCTGCTGGTGGCCATGGCCCAGAGCGGACTCTACATCCCGGCCCAATCCGGTTCTGAACTGCCCTGCTTCCAGGCTATTTACGCCGACATCGGAGACGAGCAATCCATCGAACAATCGCTGTCGACCTTCTCAGGGCACATTACCAATATTGTCCACATCCTGAAAAAGGCTGATCAACGCTCGCTGGTTATCCTTGATGAACTTGGGGCTGGCACAGATCCACAGGAGGGCGCAGCGCTGGCGCGCGCGATCCTGTCAACCCTGCTTTCAAATGGCACCACCACCTTTGTAGCCACACATTATCCTGAACTGAAAACATTTGCCCACACCACTCCGGGTGTGGTCAACGCTTCGCTGGAGTTCAACATTCAAACCTTGCGTCCAACTTTTAAATTGACGATTGGGCTGCCGGGACGCTCGAATGCGTTGGCCATCGCCCAGAGGCTGGGATTGCCCCAGGAAATCATCGAAGCTGCAAAAAGTGAAATCAACCCCGACGAACTGCGAGCCGACAAGCTGATAGGCGACATCCATCGCCAACGCAAGATTGCATTCAAAGAAAGTGAAAAAGCCGGTAAAGCCCGCTCCGAAGCCCGCCGGCTTGAACACGACCTGGCTGACCGACTGGAAAAAATCGAGGATGAGCGCCAGAAAATTCTTGAACAGGCGCGCGCTGAAGGTGAATTGGAAGTGGAGGTGTTCAAGGCGCAGTTGAAATTGCTCAAGGCGGAATTAAAGCAGGCCCACCAGCCGCTGGAGCTGCTCAATAAAATTGAAGAGAAGGTGGAAATTGTAGAGGAGGAAATTCAAAACCCGGTGAAGCGACGCACTGCAAAGGTGGAAGGTCCCTCCCCACACGCCCCATTGAAAGTTGGCGAGAAAGTCGTCCTGAAAAAACTCGGCAATGCAGGAACGATCATTTCGCTTGACGAAGATGAGGCTGAAATCCAGGCCGGTCCGTTGCGTATGCGCGTCCCTCTGGACGAGTTGAAGCGAAACAAAGAGGTCCCGGAGACTGAAACGGAGAGCGTCGACAAGGTTAAAATCCCGAAAACCGTTGCAGAATCCTCTTCAGTACATCACCAGAGATCGGTTCTTGCAGCCTCTCCCGGCATCGAACTCGATCTGCGAGGCCAGCGCGCCGAGGATGCCCTGGAGATGCTCGATCGTTACATTGAAAAGGCATATATGAGCGGACTGCCATTTGTGCGCATCATCCACGGCAAAGGGACCGGGAAACTCCGGCAGGAGGTGCGGGCTGCGCTCAAGGATCATCCGCACGTGTTTTCGTTCGAGGAAGGGGGGGATAAGGAAGGGGGAGCCGGTGTTACGGTGGCAAAGCTGGAAAGAGAATAAATTAAAACTCCGGGTTCATGGGAACCCGGAGTTTACTTATTGTTTCTGCCCAACCATCCACTCACGGACGCGTGCTTCAAGCACGTCGAGGGGGACGGCGCCTCCCAGGAGTACCACGTCATGAAACTCCCGTAAATTAAACCCGGTGCCTAATTCTTTTTCAGCCAGAGCTCTAAGTTCGCGTATCTTCAACTCACCCAGTTTGTAGGCCAGTGCCTGGCCTGGCCAGGCAATGTAGCGGTCCACTTCATTAGTGATGTTGAGCAGGGTGGACGAAGTGTTTTCGGCCATAAAATCGATCGCCTGTTGGCGCGTCCAACCCATGGCATGCATGCCGGTGTCAACAACCAGGCGGCAGGCGCGCCACATCTCGTAGGACAGGCGGCCAAAGTCCGAATAAGGGTCCTGGTAGAAACCAACTTCCATTCCCAGCCTTTCTGAATACAACGCCCAGCCTTCGACAAAGGAGGTAAACCCGGCAAAACGGCGGAAATTCGGAAGGTCTCCGAGCTCCTGCTGGAGGGCGATCTGCAGGTGATGCCCCGGAACCGCCTCGTGCAACGACAAGGCTTCGATTTCGTACAATGGCCGGCTGGCCAGGTCATAGGTGTTGACGTAATAGTTGCCAGCGACAGTGCCATCGCCGGTGCCAGGTTGGTAATACGCGGCAGTCTGCCCTGGAGCGCTGAAGGCCGGGATTTCCCGGATACCATAAGGTAAACGCGGCAGGGTCTTAAAGAGCCTGGGCAGTTCGCCATCCATGCGCTTGAGCACAAGGGCCGACTTTTCCATGAGCGCTTCCGGCGTGGTGACGTAAAAGCGCGGGTCGCTGCGCAGGAACTTTAGAAAGGCGCTGAAATCCCCCTTGAAACCCGTCTTGCGGATAACACTATCCATTTCGGCGCGAATCCGTTTGACTTCGCCCTGACCGGTCGCATGGATATCTTCAGGCGAGAGCTCCAGTGTGGTGAAGAAACGAATGCGGTCCTGGTAATATGCGCGTCCATCCGGCAGGTCCAATGCAGCGATCCCCGCCCGGGATGCGGGGAAATATTCCGTCTCAAGGAACCGGAGCAGGGATTGATAAGCCGGTACCACTGATCCGCGGATGGTATTTTGCGCGGCAGCCGTCAAGCGATGTTGGTCCGCCCCTCCGACTGAAACGGGGAACCATTCGAATGGTTTGTAGAAAATGCTTTTGACCGGGTCTGTCACGATATGCGCCCGCAGGGATTCATTTACTCCTTCGAGCGTGACGCGCGATGGGACGTATCCAGTGCGCAAGCCGAGGCGCAGCAACTCGATGCTCTCGTTAAAATAGCGAGGCAACGCTTCCAGCCGTGCAAGGTAATCTTCATAATCGCGAACTGAACCAAATGGGGAGAACAGGTACAGGTCCGGGAAATACATGTGAAACCCGCCTGCCTTGGAGAGCGGCAGCCGGTAGCCATGGTAATCCAGCCCGGAAATCTCAAAATCCAGCATGCGCGTAAAGATCTCGCAGTTTAGCCGGTCAGCAGGAGGAAGAGAACGGCTGTCGATCTTGTGCAAGCGCTGGCGAAAGCCAGCCATTTGAGCGCGCCAGGAAACGTAATGCTCCTCCCCGGCCGCGGGAAGGAGATTGTTGAAACGATGGTCCCCGCAGGAAGTGGCAAAGAGCGGGTCCCAGCGCATCCAGGCTTCCCACTGGTCCGCAATCAACTTATTCATCTGCTTGGAACTCCCGGGTCCAGGAGTGGGTTTAGAGACAGCCATCCAAAATTCCTTTCACTTAATCTTCTTCCAGGGAGTCCTGGTTCAACAATGGGACCAAACCTGCGCAAAACGAAATATCCGTTTGCGAATATAGAAGGCATCCGGGTCAGCGACCGGACGCTGCACCTTGATCAATTCGACGGCCTCCTGAGGTTCGTATCCCAGTGCGATCAGGATGGCTGCGCCCATTGCAACCCCGCGATGACGCCCCCTGGCACAGTGAACATAAACTTTCCCGCCTTCCCGGATCGTCTGAAGTGCGGCACAGACGCCGCGCTTCAAAGAGCGGACAGGGATCAGGAGTACCGGGTTATCGAATGTTCGCAGCCATAAGAAATTTAGAGGTGGTTGATGTTTGTCTTTTGGTGGACGCCAGTCAAAGCGCATGTTGATTACCAGGCGAACACCCAGGACCCGCAAATAATCATAATCACTGGGGCGCGGGGTATCCCCAATGAAAAGGTTGTCGGTAATTTTGGATAAATCCATAGGCCGTATCTTATCACAATCACCAAGTCTTAATCCAGATAACCAGGCAGGGGAATCCAGGCAATAACTTTCATTCCAGCCTGGGAGTTCCACGTGGATATTACCGATCCAAAATTCATTCTTGTGGGGACATTCTTCGGGCATTTCGTCAATTAATAACCATACTTACACACTCTATACAATTCAAAAAATACCATTTCAATCAATTATGTTTACTTGTATAATAATTTTAAATTAATATTAAATAACTAAACAATAACTTTATTTTACACAAGTCTGTTATGTCTCAAAATAAATTCCACCCTCTTTTAATTGTGGCAAGCCTCCTGATCCTGGTCAGCATGGCATTTACCCCTCTCCAAGTAAATGCCCTAATCCCGGTTACTGGAGATCTGAGCACCGGACCTTTCTCCCCTCTTCCTGAAAACCCTGCCAGCCTGGCGCTTTTTATCCAACAGGTTGAAAATGGTTCATCACAGGAAATAACCGGTTTGTATATGAGTAATTTGTTCTCTTATCCGGTCATTCAACAGCCGGGCAATCAGCCAGCATACGTATCTCCCGCAGCGGATCGGGTTACCCAATTCAAATCAGCCTTTGCATTCGGATCTTTGGGTTTTGTGGCACATAATACACTGGCGGGAATGAAATTCTCTGATATCAAGACCAGCGACCTGATCTCGGTTGTTTATGGAGACGGACATTACACCCAATACAAGGTCAAACAAATTCGAAGGCTCCAGGCTCTTCAACCGAACAATCCCTATTCCTCCTTTATCGATTTATCCAACCAACAGAGGCTTTCTGTTGAGGATGTCTTCTACCAAACCTATGGAGTGAAAGGCCAGCTTGTTCTGCAGACCTGTATCACGTCCCAAGGACTTGACACCTGGGGTCGCTTATTTGTTGTCGCTGTCCCGTATACTCCAGTTCCCTCCAGAATCTTCAATCCAAACATTTTATATCAGCGATATTTATCAGTCCATCCGGTATAACCAATCATAAATATGAAACGGGCAGGTCTTGTCCTGCCCGTTTTGATTCCAGTCCTGTGGGGCGTGAAAACCGCAGGGATATCAGACGTCTATAAAGAATGAGAATTCTATTTACAACCCCTGACAGCTAAGGCATTGTTCTGCAACAGGCCATCCACATAAAGGCTCATCACTCCCGTACCTGAACCAGCTGGAGTATCGAATGTAATTGTTGAATTGGCGGAGACCGTTCCCACATCCGCTACACCGCCATCAATTGAATACTCGTAGCCAAGGGGGTATGAATTCTTATTCTCCACTGTCCACCCGGAATTCTTTGCTGGATCTTCGGCACATTTGGCACTCAGAATAAGTTTTAAGAAACGTATCACTGTTTGTGAAACAGCAGGAGACTTGACCAGGGTATCGCGGGCATGCGCAGCTGCATAGGTTGTATTGACGATATCTTCATTTGCAAGGTCTGCATTTTTTACTATATATATTGCCGTGCAGGTCATGGATTCAGCAGGTTCAAGCTTAGTTATAGGGCAGGCAACTATCGTTTTATCATCTAATACCACCACACCATTCAGGGCTACGGTGCCAGTGTTCGCCACAACATACGTGTAATGCAGATGATCACCTACCAAAGTATAAGATGATTCAATCACTGATTTCTTGACAGTGAGCCCGGATATTTCCTGGGGACAAACACCTTCCGTGTAATTCGAATACTGGCCCAGGGCAGATTGATTAACCGTCATGGAGGTATTGTTGTAGCAGATGGTAATCTCCGGGGATTGTGTCATCGGAGTGGCACCGGAAGAAATACTCGGACTTTCAATGGGAAAAGCTACGATAACGACCCGGTGGGTATTACTGTCTGCCGGCCAGCAGGTAACCAACGTGACCCGCTGGTCCGCGGATGGCTCGATCCAGCGCGCATTCTCCAACCGAGTATCCAGAGGTGTAAAACGTTCTGGAAGCAGCATTTTTACAACCACCTGGTAACGGAATTCCTGCGAGCCGGAATAAACACTAATTACATCCCCAATTTCCAGCTTCACCAAATCCTTGAACACCTTGCCGTATGCGTTGTGATGTCCGTTCAACACGGTATTCCCGGGAACACCAAGCAGGGCGGAAGAGTCTTGCCAGCCCACCGCATACTCATCCGGTGCAAGCCATTGATAATAAACCTTGTCGCTGACCGTGATCGTCTTGTAATCGACCGGGAGGATGGGGGCTTCCAGGTTGATTTCCGGGATCACCAATCTGTCCGGGGTCATCCCTACAGGTCGGGCTTGTGGTGTGGCCTCGGGAGTGAAACTCTCACCCGCGTCGACGGTGGGTGCACCTACCTGGGTGGCGCTTCCGGAAATGTCTCCTCCACTGGCTGGCGCGATCAAGGGAAGAAAATAGTCGCTCCCTCCTGAGGCTGAGGCAATATCAAATGGGCTGGGGAGGTTTTTTCGAATGGTAACCCACACGATTACCACACCCCCCATAATCAGCAGAATACCGGCCAATATCATCCAGTTGTTCAATTTACGCATTTATTTACCTTCAAATAAGGCCAGGTACACCCGCAAAAGAGATGTACCTGGCCCTGGTAACAATATTGTACTATGGTATTAGTCTTCTTCTCGGCGGGCAAGCCCGGTCAGCACCAGGCCCAGACCAGCAAAACCGAACGACAGACCCAAGAGGGACCCGGGCAGCGTCCGGCCTAATAGACCTGTATCCACACCCGTTACCGGGATCAGGATGGCCCCGCCACCACCGCCTCCGTAGATGCAGCTACCGTCATTTTCTGTGGCATTAGGATTGTAGTTAAGCGCGGTTGGATCCGTACATCCTGGGACAGGCGGGTTGGTATATGCAGGTACAACGGCACTAGCTGGTGCTGCATTGACTGGTACCAGACCAAACATGCCACCCGCATTAGCGGTATTGTTCACTCTGCCCGCATTCAAATCATTCTGGGTGGTCACATAGGTTCCGGTGCAGGTTATAGTTGCTTCAGGAGCCAATGTTGCAGGCTGGGCTGGTACGCATGTCAACGTGCCCAGTTTGGGATCCGTAATGCTGACGACAGTCAGGGTTACATTACCGACATTGGTCGCAACGAGTGTGTAATGCAGGGTTACTCCTGCTGCATCGAAATTCGGTTCCGCCGCCACCTTGGTCAATGACAAATGCGGGTTCATCAAGCCCGGGACAGTCGCACTGGCCGGTAAGGCTGCGACCGGATCCCCGTCGAAAGTGCCGCTCGCATTGGCTATATTATCCACTTTGCCAGCATCGACATCATCCTGTGTCGTCAAATAGCTGCCTGTGCAGGTCAGCTTTTCGGCAGGAGCCAGGGTAGTAGGCTGAGCTGGGTTGCAATCCAGAGTGCCAAGCTTGATATCCGTAATGGTGACGTCCGTCAAAGTCTTGGCACCGTCATTGGTTGCTACAAGCGTGTAATGGAGCTCCACGCCTTCCCCACTGAAGTTTGTTTCAGTAACCACCTTGGTCAGTGACAGATGCGCGGCGCCTAGGGCTGGAACAGAAGCATTGGCAGGGTCGGCAAGGACTGGAGTTGCACCGAATAATCCACCTGCATTAGCTATGTTATCCACCTTGCCGGCATCGACATCTGCTTGAGTGGTCAGGTAGGTTCCCGTGCAGGATAGTTTTGCACCGGGATCCAGGGTGGCGGGTTGGAGGGGTGTGCAGTTCAGTGCACCCAATTTGGAATCTGTAATGCTTACACCTGTCAGAGTCACATTGCCGGAATTAGTCGCCACGAGAGTGTAATGAAGGGTAACGCCGGCAGCATCGAAGTTGGCTTCTGTCACAGCCTTGATAAGAGATAGGAATGCCTTCTGGATACCGAGCACGGTGTCGGGTGCATCGGGTGCATTGTCTTCGGTGCTGGTCGCGCTCGCAGTATCCAGGAATTTACCGGCATCAAGATCAGCTTGAGTGATGCTGTGCTTACCGGTACAGACGATTGAGGAGCCTGGAGCCAGACTAGCAGCGGGGATGGAAGGCGAGCATTCGAAGCCAGCCAACGCAGGGCTGTCGCTCACAGATACGTCGTGCAGGGTGACATTCCCACTGTTGGTTGCCTTCAGGGTATAAGTGACCACATTGCCGACCTGATTGTATTTCGACGGATTGAGGTCGTCAGACTTGGTCAGGGATAAGACTGCATCCTGGGTACCATATACTATGTCTTTTGCATCGGTTGCTGACACTTCGGTGCTGCTTGCGCTGGCGGTATCCGGAAACGAGCCTGCATCCAGGTCAGCTTGCGTGATGGTATGCGAGCCTTTGCACTCGATCGAGGCACCAACTACCAGGGTTGCCGGGGTGGTGGGAGTGCAGCCGAAACCAGACAATGCCGGGTTGTCGGTCACGCCCACGTTGTGCAGGGTGACATTGCCAGAATTGGAAGCCGTCAAGGTATAAGTGACAACCTGCCCGACGTGGTCGTATTTCGCCGGGTTGAGATCGTCCGTCTTGGTCAGACTTAGCTTCGCACTCTGGGTTCCCAATATCGTATCAGGGGCATCAGGCGCGGGTGCCTCATTGCTGGTTGCGCTCGCAATATCGGCGAACGAGCTTGCATCCAGGTCTGCCTGAGTGATTGTATGAGTCCCGGTACAGACCACCGAGGCACCGGGTGCCAGACTGGCAGCGGGGGACGATGGAGTGCAAATGAATCCGGCCAGCGCAGGGTTGTCGGTTACAGTCACATTGTGCAGAGTGATGTTGCTGATATTGGTGGCTGTCAGTGTATATATGACTACCTGTCCAACGTGGTCGTAAACCGTCGGATTTAGATTGTCCGTCTTGGTCAGACCCAACTTCGTATTCTGGGTGCCGTATATCGTGTCCTCGTCAGTTGGATAACATTCCTCGCTGCAAGCTGCGTATCCAGTATCAACGAACGAGCCCGCATCCAAGTCTGCCTGAGTGATTGTATGAGTCCCGGTGCAGACCACCGAGGCACCCGGGGCAAGATGGGCTAACGGGATCACCGGATTGCAGCTGAAACCATCCAGCGCAGGGTTGTCGCCCACCGTTATATTGTTCAGCGTCACAGTGCCGGTGTTGGTGGCTGTCAGGGTATAGGTGACCACCTGTCCAACGTGGTCATACTTCGCTGGGTTAAGATCGTCGGTCTTGGTCAGGGCAAAATCCGAATACCCGTTGCCATGTATCGTGTCGTTGACATTGGGTGCGTTCGACTCTGTGCTACTTGCGCTGGCGGTATCCGTGAACGAACCCGCATCCAGGTCTGCCTGAGTGATTGTATGAGTCCCGGTGCAGACCACCGAGGCACCGGGTGCCAGACTAGCAGCGGGGGACGATGGAGTGCAAATGAATCCGGCCAGCGCAGGGTTGTCGGTTACAGTCACATTGTGCAGAGTGA